>APMI01000163.1_pt1 | contig 139323 bp, 148 predicted proteins | sample 667938 | NCBI WGS metagenome assembly APMI01 (sample SAMN01084076, study PRJNA167559) | wastewater metagenome | biome: Wastewater | place: Denmark: Ejby Moelle, Odense | collected 2011-11-28
TCGGAGAGCCGATCCCGTGCCGCGTTGGCTTCGTCTTGGAGTTCCTGGAGTTTTTGCTTGGCTCGATCCAAGGCGCTATTGAGGTTGGATAAATCCTCATCGTTGAGCAGATTGAGGCTGTCGATGGTGGTTTGGGCGGTCACATTGACTGTGTGCATCGCCGCGCCCATGGAGCCAAACGATGCCGCCCCGGTCTGTTCTATATTTCCTAGCGAGTCGATGAGTTCTTCGGCTGCAAGCTTTTGTGTGTAATAGGCTTGCTTGGCGTCCGCTTCGGCCTTTTCGACGTAGGCGAAGAAGCGGATGATGCTGTTCGCGCCAAAGAGGATTTTGTTGGATGCCTCATCGGAGGCAGCGCCCGCTTTGACGATTTCCGCCCGAACCTCGGCATGTTTGTCCTTCACCTTATCGAGGCCGATACGGATTACTTCGGTCGCCGCCGAAAACGCGGTCGGCTCCATCTGATTCATGCCGAGGAAGTATTTCTCGAATAGAACGCCGGTCGCTTCAGAGAGTGCCTTGGTCCGCTCGCGCGCGCCATCCAACGCGGCGTTCATGAGCTTGGTCATAGACATTCCATCGTCTTTAGCCTGATTGTTTTGTTCCTGAGCGACGGTATCCGCTTGTGTCGCCTCGGTGCTTTGCTGGGTGGCTTGGGTGGTCAGGCCGGCTTGCTTAGCGGCGAGGTCCTTGGCTTCGGCGGATTTCTTGACGGCATCGGCTTGCAGGCCCAAAGCGGCGTTTTGGAGTTGCAGGCCGGCGTATTGTTGTTTGTCCGCTTCGGTTTGCAGGCCACCCGATTTCAATTGTTCAATCTTGGCTTGCAGCAGCGCCTGTTCGGCCGCGATTTCGATTTGCTTGGCCGCTGCAACAATCTTGGCCCATTCGGCCTCGGCTTTGGCGAGTTCGACGGCTTTTTGCTGAGCAAGCGCTGTAGCGCCCAAGGCAGTCGCGCGGTCGCGTTCGGCCCGGATGCCGTCGAGTTGGGCTTCAGCAACATCTTCGAGTGCCGAGGTGTAGTCCTTCGCTTTCTGAGCCGCCTTTTCGGCTTTGTTCACAATTTGCTCTAAAGCCGGATCACGCGCTAATTCGCTGGAACGACCCTGTACTAATTCAAGAGCGGCAGCGACCTGTTCAAAAGAAAGCTTTCCTTCCCTGCCGAACTGCTCGATTTTCGAGCGCAGCGCGGTTAATTCGGCCTGCGTTTCCATCTTGGGAATCATCTTCAAGATAGCGGCATTGACTTCCTTGCCGCTGGCCTGCGCGTTGTTAGCGATTCCGTTGAGGGTCTTTAACATGCCCTCCCCGGCTTGGGTCATCCGGTTGGACATGACGCTGGCGTCAACGCCTACTTTGTCGAGGGCGGTGCCTAGCTCAAGCGTGGCGACCTTGTGCTCCATCATCTGCCGATTGGTGCTCGCCAACTCCGCACTTAAAGGAGTCCAGACAAGACCAAGCTCGGTATATCGCGCTTTGAGTCGCTCGATAGCGGCTGCTTCTTCTGCGCTTTTGGCGCTTTTATCCGTACTGGCGTCCGCCAAGGCTTTGGCGTTGGCCAGCGATTTTTCTTCCTCTTCCCGCTTAGCGCGCTCTGCGGCGGCCTTGATATTGGCCGCTGCTGCTGCTCGTTCTTCAGCCGTCGCCACGCGATTAATTGATTTTTCCGCATCATCACTACCATGCACCAGGTCATAGAGCATCGTGCCGATACTCTGCCCACCGCTGACCCATTCGACGGTTTTGTTAACTACTGTTCCGAGCGCATAACCCAGACCACCAGCAGCGGCTGTCAGCCCGGCAACCAGGCCGGGCAGGCCGGCCAGCGATGACAGGAGTCCGGCAACAGCGGGATTGAGCGCCAGAAAGCGCGCAGCCAACCCGCCTAAAACCTCTCCTACCGGGATGCCGACTGCACTTAGCAGCTTCAACCCGCCAACAAATAGGCCGATTTTGAGCGTCAAATCCACAACGCTACCAATCGCGCCAAAAATCCCGCTGCCTAATGACGTGATCACCGGGATAACCTGATTGGCGGACGTGGCTAATCCGGTGATCTGTCCGGCCAGATTTGAGAACGTGGGTAGGTTGGTGGATATCGCCCCGAACAGCGCGTTGAGGCTGGCCATAAACGGCTTCAGTCCATCCACCACCCCCGCCACGTACTGGCTGAAATTGCCCATCATATTGATGAGCGCTTGCAGCAGATTCCGCAGTCCTTCGACGGTCGTTAAATCCATGCCATCGGTCAACGCCGCCACCGCCTGGCCAAATTCGCCAGAGAAGGCTTTGATGCCATCCACCAGCGGGGTCCAGTCCACCCCGTCCAGCGCTTGATCCAGATTCGCCGCCATCGCCGAGAACAGGTTTTCAACGGCGGCGATTTGCGGCTTGATGACGTTCAGCAAGGGGGCTAGATCGCCGGACTTGACGGCCTTGTCGAATGCGGCGGCCAGATCGCCGGTTGCGCCAATGACGCCCGCGATTTGTGGTTTGAAGGTATTGCCGAGCGTGACCGACAGTTGCCGGAAGGATTCTTCGGCTCGCTTGCCTTTGGCTTCGGCGGTATCCAGTCGCGATTCCACTTCCTTGAGTGCCGATCCGGTGCTATTCAGCGCGGCATCGGTTGCGCCCAAGTATCCGCTCAGGTTGCTAAAAACCTGGCTCATACGCCCAGCCTGATCAATGCCGACCAGTTGCGCCGTGACGAACTGCTTTTGCGCATCATCCAAGCCCGTCATCGCCTTGGCGACATCTAGGAAAATGTCTTTGCCAGAGCGTAGCTTGCCGTTTAGATCAAGTTGCGAAACGCCAATGCTGCCCAGTGCAGCGACCACAGGATCGGCAGTATCTTGAAGCCGGAGCAATCCCGTCTTGAGGGCGTCGGCGGCTTCCGATCCTGACCCGTACACTTCAATGATCGGCGTGAGCATCCCCGCCGTTTCCGACATTGAGAAACCCATCTGTTTAGCGATGGGGGAAATCCCCGCCATGCCGATGGCTAACTGCTTTACGTCGGTGGCGTACTTGTTGCTGACTTCGTTCAGCAGATCAACGGTGCTAGCCGCTTCGCTGGCGGGTGCTTTGAAGCCTTTGAGAATCGAGATGAGGTATTCAGACGATTGCGCGGCTTCGATGTCGCCCGCGATCTTGAGCTTGACGCTTTGCTCGACGAGATCGAACGCTGATTTAGCGTCATACCCGGCTTGAACGAAGTTGGCCATTGCGGCCACCAATTCTTGCCCGTTTTGGCCGTACTTCAGCGCAAGCTTATTCAGCTCTTCGCCGTAGGCTTTGGCTTCTTCCTTACCGCCATCCAGCACCTTTGCAAGGTCAGCTAGCGCAGATTCATATTCTTTGGCAGATTTGTAGGCATTACCCGCCAAATAACTGGCAACTCCCGTTACGGCCGCGCTCAGGGCCAGCGTGTTTTTTGCGGCGGCGGCCAGCGGCTCGGTAGAGTCCTTAACCGCTTGGCCAAACGCTTGCATTCCTTCGGCAGATCGGTCGAACTCGTTGCCAGTGAGCGCCTTTTTAAGAGTTTCTAACTTGTCATGTACGCCATCAATATCTTTGGTGGCCAAATCGACAGCTTTGATGACGAGCTGAAGCAGAAGGTCGTTAGCGGCCATGCGAAAACTCCGGGCGTTGGGCTACGATATGCGATGGATTAAAAGAGGAGTGAAAGTGATGAAACGTATCGTGCTGTTGAGTTGTGCGCTGATGAGCGCGCCTTCTTGGGCTATTAATAAATGTGTGGCCCCAGATGGTCGGACGATCTACCAAGCCGCGCCGTGTGCGGGAGAGGCAAAAGCGAGCGAGATTGCTGTTCAAAAAGCGCCACCATCGACAACTATTCCAATTGACACGCAGGCCGAAATTAAACAGTTGCAGCAAAGAGCGGCTAAAGCAGAACGAGAAAGAAAGATTAAAGAGCTTGAGGCTGGAAACAGCAGATACCGCCAGAGCATGACTGACGAACTGGACGCCCTGCGTAACAGAAAGCGGTTCGCAAATAACAATCTGGCTGGTGCGACATGGGAGCAGAGTCTGTCGGACGAAATGAACGCAGTAACGAGTAAATACGATACGTTGATACGTGATAATCAAACAGAGATAGATCGGTTGCGTAAGGAAGGCGAAAAAGAGTAAGCGTTCTAACCCTTGACCCCACTCGGACGCGGGCCTAACCTGCAAATGCCAAAACTGGAGAGCGTGGTGGCCACCCCTGTGCCCGAACGGAAAATCACTGTGCTGCTGGATCGGCTGAATGCGCTGCTTGAGCGTACCCATGAGCAACCGATAGACGAATTGGAGTGGCAGCGACTGCGCCAGGACGCGCGACACTTGCTCAAAACAGACGCCCGAGAAGCCCGCATGGCGTTGGGCATTCTGGCTGCGTTGCGCGGCGATGAAGCCGACGCGGAACGGGAATTCAATGCCGCCCTGGCCTTTGGCTGGACGCCCGTCCTGGCATTGAATCGAGCAACAATGTTGGCGCAATTTCACCGCGTGGAGGATGCTTTGAACGAGGTCATGACCGTTGTTAAGCAGGGGCCTGACGGACCCTTCTATCTTCCTGCGCTGCGCGAAGCGGCTGAATGGGCGTATGCGGTCGGTCGGCTTCATTTGGCGGCCGATCTTTTAGCGTCGTTGCAAAAACAGACGAACGACCCTCTGCCTGAGGGTTTGGCCGATTTAGCCGATACGCTCAATCGACTGCTGCCCACAGCGGATGCCATTGGGTTAACCGATGACCTTATGGCGGCCATGCAAGCTCCGGCATGGGTGCTTGTCCATGCCCAAGGCTTTAAAGAGCGCATCCGACTACGAGACGTCGTATATAACGACGGCGATCCGTTTCTGTGCCGCACATTCGTTCTGCCAGTGGCGCCGGATGAGATTCTGCCGCTGTACGAAAAGCTCATCGCTGCCCATTCGGCGCACGAAGAACCGCTACCGATTTGGAACTTTAGCGTTGGCCTTGAGGCGCTGGAGGGTGCGTGAGCATTACGCCGGAGGATTTTCTGCTTGCAGCCAAAGACACAGCAGGCCGCAAAGATGAGATGGGAATACGCCTGACGGTCAGCCGCGCCTACTATGCGGCCTATCATTGGGCGCTGACGGTGAGCTATCACTGTCCCACTCCACCGCCCAAGAATGAGGGTGTCCATAAAGCCTTGGTGCGGCGCTTCAGTAGCGTTCCAACAAAAGGTTTTCAGGGAAGCCGTATCGCGCGTGACATCGGCGGCTGGCTGGACAAAGGGCGCACACTGCGGACGATAGTTGATTACGAATTGAACGCCATTATCGATAAAACCGCAGGCACGAAGGCAATTACGTATGCCGAGCGTATCCGGGACTTGGTGGCTGAATTCGCTGCCCTGTATACCCCTTGACCCCCACCGCGGATTGGGCGTAAGCTGGCGGTACTTGAAATTGAAAGGCGGCACATTCCGCCCCGTCAGTGCGCTTTTTTTATGCCCGGCGTCCGTGTGGACGATGGGTAGTAACCCTGCAATAATGCCGCCCGGCAGAGTAGGATGAGGAACAGGAAATAAGGCGCAAGCCCAATACCTGTCCGAGTGGCCTTTCAAGCTCAAGTTGAGTCCTACTCTGTCGCCGTCTATCGGCGACGCCCTTAACTTAAATTGAAAGGTGTCGTATCCATGTCTAGCGCTCTGATCCTGAAGCCCTACGATTTTGAAGGGCAATCCATCGAAGTGCCATTTACCAATAACGCTTTCTTTAATGCCACTGTGGCAGCGAAGGCGTTCAGCAAAGAACCTCACGCCTGGCTTCGTTCCAAGGAAGCACAAGACTACTTGGAAGCGTTCCGCAAAATTCACGGAACGGAACGTAAACAACTGGTTATTACCAAACGAGGCGGCGAACCTTCTGAGCAAGGAACTTGGCTTGATCCGAGACTTGGCATTCCGTTCGCTCGTTGGCTGAATCCTGAATTTGCTGTTTGGGCGGATATGCAAATAGAGGCGATCCTTAAGGGTACGACTGCCGACACCCTTATCCCGTCTGAGCAACAAACCCTGTCCGAAATTGTGCACCGCAAGGCCGAAAGCGTACCGGCTGAACTCATGGGCAAGGCGTTGGCGGAAATCTGGAGCCGCATCCATCACAAGTTCCGGGTGAGCAAGTACGAAAACCTGCCGCGTACCCAACTGTCCGATGTGATTCTCTATGTGACCGCCATGGAATTGCGCACTGGGAAGAAGGCCATCCCCAAGGAAGAGCCAACCAAAGCCTTGCCCGCGCCGGATAAATACCACTACCCCGCCTCGTTCTGGCAAGACCGACCTCACGAGCGCATCGGCTTTTTGACCTGGCAAGACCTGGTGAATGCCCCATCGCGTCCGCTGCCCGCGTTGCTGCATCGACTGAGCGAAGACGGCAATGACATTGAAGGCGCGCGGATTGAGTACATGGCCATGCGCCACATCATGGAACTGCAACACCTGATCCTGGATAACGTCGCCCGCGACGTGCTGACCTACCCCAATCGTGGCCTGAGCGTCACGATTCGATAACCCCATCCCCGCCACGGATGGCGCTATACTGTCCAAAAGGAGACCTCTGATGACCGAACCCAACTTTGATTTGATGTTCAACATCCTCAAGCAGATTCAGGGCGAGCTAGCCACGATCAAATCTGATGTGATGGAAATGAAAGTGCAGCAATCGCTCATGGGCCAACAATTCGGCGCACTTACGACCGCGTTCTACACCAGCCAAAGCCGCTTGGATAAGATCGATGCTCGGCTAGATCGCATTGAGCGCCGCTTAGAGCTAACCGACGCGCCCTCCTGATCCCCCCGCTAAGGACGGCGCGCTCCACACGGGCTGGCGGCTCCAGCAACCAGCCCGCATGACTCACACCGCCTGCCCGTCAATAATCAGGGCCGGTTCGCCGTTGAGGCCATCGCTAAAGCTGATTTCAAAGCTCAGCTCCCCATACTTCGGGCTATCATCCTTAAAGACGATATCGCCCGATGGGGCCAGCAGCACATTCGCCCCGTAGAGGTCACGATTGTTGCCTTTGATGTTATGCGCCTCAAAGCGCAGCGCCCCGCTGTTGCTGGTTAACCCGCCGGTTTTGAGCTGATCCCGACTCGCAGCCGTCTTGGTATACCCCAACGCCCACGGCATCGGGTACTGACTGCTCACCCGCGCGTCCGGTAGCGTATAGACCCGTGCTCGTGCCGTATCAACGGTGTAATCGGTATCCAGCACCGGGGCCAAAATCCCGATACAGACCCAACTCACGCCGCCATCGGTCACCACATCACCGACGGTGGTCGGCCAGGTGGGGGCTGAGGCACCCGACGTGCCGGCCGTAATCGCCTGATAGGCATACAGCGGCGTGGCAGCGGGCTTGACGTGCGCACCCAAGGCGTAGGCATGACTTGACTGCCAGGCGGCAATCGCCGCCGATGCCGTGACCGTGACGCTGGTCACGTTGCGCACGCCCGATGGATTCGCCACCGTCGCGCCCAACTGATAAAACCGATCCGGGAGGACCCAGACGTCTTCACCGGTCACAGCGCCGGCTAGCTGGGCCTGGACCGAGGACTGAGCGGCAAAAAACAGCGCCAGATTCTCCAGGCTAATTTGGCGTACCGTGATCTTGCCGGTGCGGGTAATGCTGGTGATGGTCTCATCATCCAGTTCCCGTATCCCGTTCTCGGCGGCATAGGATTGGATTTTGTCGCTCTTGATGGCGACGGTAAACCCCGGCGTGGCGCCTAAATAGCGCTCGCCCGTTTTCTGTCCGGCGGCATTAAAGAGGTCGAAAAACAGCTTACCGCCTGCCAGTTGGCGTTGTTTGGTCGTCGATGCAATGGTCGGCATGGCTTACTCCTTGCGGGCAACGTGCCCGGCGGCGATCAAGCCGCGAGCCAGTTCAGCGGGCAGAAAGACCGACTCCCCCGGACCGTAGGTTTGCCCCTCGTGGGTTAGCCGCCCATGCAGGAGGGTGCATTCCACCGCTTGAGGGACTGCGGGCGTTTCGGCGCTCACAACCACTGGCGGCGCGTCAAGAGACTCTGTTGCGTTGGCTTTGGTCGTTGGCATGTGGTTAGCTCAGGTGGATTTCGAGGATGCAATCGGGCCGCGTACAAATCATCGCCGGATGGGTCTGCATAGTCAGGCGATAGCCTTTGTCATCCTCCAGTAACCAGGCATTCGGGTAGTACGGTTCGCCAATTTCGCCCTGACCAATCGATTGCAGCGTGTCATCCGGCGAAAAGACTTGCCGGAAGAGGCCGCTCACTCCCATGGGGATGGCAAACGCGGTATTCGTCGGCAACTGGGTAGCCCCTTTGCCTCTGTACCGCTCCCAGACGACCCCACCAAAATCAGAGATCACGCGAGGATCAGCGCGCAATTCCCCCGACTGTGGCGACTGAATGAGCGTATCCCGGCGCTCTTTGTTGCCAAGCCACGCCGACCAGAACCCGTTATCCGTAAAGAGATGGATACCGCTATAGGTCAGCCCGCCCAACGCGGCTTCCATCAGCACCACTACCTTGTCAAAAATCTCTTTTTGCACCTTGGTGGCATCGGTGCTGAGCGCGATCACGACCGCCGCAGGGCGCGATCCCATCACATTGCTGGCCGCCAAGACAGCTTGCAGCCGCAGATATTCATGTTGGACATCCGCCTGCTTGCGCAACCACGCGGTGATCTTGTCGATCCGCTGTTGCAAAACCTCCGGCCGCCCTAAGCTGGAATCCGCATACAACGCCTTTTCCCAACCATAGGTAGTGGTGGTGAGGGTTTTGACGACATCCTCTACCGCCGCAATGGGCATCCGGGGGCCGCCCCGCGCGATAGCCGCGGTGGGCTTTGGGGTATCGTCGGCCGGGTCGTTAATGTAGGCGGTCAGGCCAGGGATGCCTTCCGTGTCGAAAAAGGGTGCCAACTGGCCTGGGGTCAGGGGCGCACGGGCCACACTGGCCAAAATCGCGGCGGGATTGAGATATTGCGCAAAAATCGGGTCCATTACGCCACCTCCGTCCGGGTACGCAGCACGATCTGTTTCGCTGCAAGATCGACCTCAGCCGCCGCTTTGGCGGTATCATCCGCGCCGGATTTCCATTGGAGCTTGCTCCGATCCAGCGCCGCGATGCGGGTGATCGCAGAGACTGCCTGATCGGCGCTGGTGGCATCCACGTCATACAGCGTGATGCCCGCTGCCACTTCTGCGCCATTGCTGGCGGCATTGTCATAGGGGACGTATTTCCCGCTCGCGGTCACTTTGCCGATGACAGTACAGGCGACGACCTTGCCAGCGCCTGAGGCGATGGTGATGTTGTCGCGGCTAATCTGCCCTGGAGCCTCATCAATGACAGCATCCAAGGGGCGATTGGGGATTTCAATAGTAAGGCTTGGCATGGATAGCCCTCATCAAGCGCTTTTGGCGGCAGGGTTGCCGCTGGAGACTTGCGCTCGTAGTTGTTGACGTAGGGTGTTCGGGTCGGGGGACCCGCTGCTCTGGCCGGTTGGGTTCCACCCAGACCCGCCCGCCGGTGCCTGCTTGAGCAGGTGCGGCCGGTCTTTCACCAAGAGCTTCACGCCCTCGTCCAGGGCCATCGGCGTCTCGCCATGGCGATACATCAGCGCGTCATCGTCCCAGACCAGGCGGGACTTGACGTAATCCTCGACTAACTCCTGATCGACAAAGGCATGATGGGCAAGCGCCTTTTGCATCTCCTTTTCCGCCAGCACTTGTCGATAGCGCTGTTGCCCGTCATCACGCTGTTTTGTGGTGTCGGCTAGGTCTTTTTCGAGGCGCTTCACGCGCGCTTCGAACTGCTTGACGGCCTCGGCTTGGCCCTTGGCATCGGGCAGTGTCGCCAGATCGGCCTCATCGTCCAGCCCCAGCTTCTCAAAGAGCGTGGCCTTAGCGGCCTTCAGCGCTTCGTTTTCGGCTTTCAGCGCTTTGCGCCCGTCAATACTTTCTTTCCGGGCTGCATCGCGCTGCCCGATGAGGGTATTGACGTAGGTTTCGAGCGCATCGTACTGATCGCCAAGCCGGTCTTTAAGTACCGCAAGATCCATGGGCCACCTGTTTTTGCAATTTTCTATAGATTATCGCATTATCATAGTTAAAATCTATTGACAAGTGATTCGTGTGGCAAATACCGGACCTGACTTTAAATTTATCGCCGATGCCCTCAACAGCACGGGTGGCTTTGCGGATGGCACCTATCTGGTGGCCTACCCCCGCGAGCTAGCGGACAAGATCAAGAGCCGGCGCGAACTGGCGTGGTATGACAATGCGCTCAAGCCCGCCTGTCAGCGATTTGTGGGTTATTTGCTGAAAAGACCGGCCTTTCGTGATACACAAAACGAGGCGCTGGCCGGGTTTATCGCCTCGTGTAACTGGCAAGACGATAGCCTGGATGTCTTTCTGTCAGGCTTTATGGTGGACGCCAAAGCACGCGGTTCGATGCTGCTTCTGGTGGACATGCCCACACAGCAGCAAATCCTAGACGGCCTTCGCACGCTGCCCTATCTCGTGCCGATTTATCCTGAGGCGATCAAAACCTACCGGCTGAACCCCCGTGGGCAGTTGGCAGCGGTGGTCTTTACCGATCAGGTCCAAGACAAAGACGGCCGTTGGGTCGCTGTGGAGCGGACCTATACCGAGACGGGTTGGCAATTTACAGGCGGGGAAACCGGGTCGGGCACGCACCCGCTGGGGGTCTGTCCGGTGCTGGCGTTTACCGAGTCGGGGCTGTTCCCCTCACTGGGCGAATTCGCCGCCATCGCCGTATTGAGCAAGCGACTGTATAACCTGCGCTCGGAGTTGGATGAAATCCTCCGTGCGCAAACCTTTAGCCTCTTGATGTTGCGAGTCCCCGAAGCGCGGTTCCCCTTGGCGGACTTGAAAGAGGTCGCGCAAGGGATTGGCACCGGCAATATCCTGCAAGCGTATCAAGACGGGGCAGAATTCATCGCCCCGCCCAGTGGCCCTGCCAACACGTACCTGGATGTCATTGCCCAGGTGGAAGGGCTGATTCGCAAAGCGGCGCTGATTGTGGATATCCCAAACAGCAACAGCCAAGAATCTGGCGTGGCGCTGCAACTGCGCTTTCAGGCGCTCAATAGCTCGTTGGTGCATTTCGCCCGCCGCATGGAAGATTTCGAGCGGAAGATTTGGTGGCTGGTGAAAGCCTGGCTGAATTTGCACGAGGCAGAGATTGCCATTGCCTGGGGCAAGGATTTCAGCATCGCGGATTTGGCGACCGAGATGGAGATTGCGCAGAACATGGCGGCACTCAATGCGCCACCGGCCTATACCCGCGCAAAACTCAAGCAGTTGGTGCAACTGGATTTAGGCGCCCTGCCAGGCGATGAGATCAGCGATATCCTCAACGCCATTGATGAGATGGGGCTTGCCCCGCCCGATGATCCCTCACTGCCCGCAGATCTCCCCGCGTGATCGAAATCACCCCGGAAGGGATTGAAGCCGTTCGCCGCACCTTTGAGCGACTGGCCCCCGCCGCCAGAACGCAAGCGCTCGAAGGGCTAGCGAAATCCGCCTTCGACACGGCTCAGCACGGCGTCGCCCAACACACCCAAACCGGCGCGTTGGAAGACTCACTGTCCTTGAAGCCGGACGGGGATGAGGCCTGGATTATCGGGCATGATCTGCGCCGTGCGCCCCATGCCCTCTTCGTCCACTGGGGCACGCGCCCGCATGTGATCACGCACAAAGACAAACAGGCACTGCGTTGGGTGCATGGCAACGGGTATGTGTTTGCCAAGTTCGTCCGCCACCCCGGTTATAGGGGCCACAGTTACTTGGTAGAAGCGGCCGACGCAGCGGTTCGGGATTTCCCACGCATCGTAGATCAGATTGAGATTGGAGACTAAGCGCCATGGCAACCATTGTGTATTTGGACGGCTATCTTGCGCCGCTGATTGACAAGAAGCCGACGTGGGAAGATCGCGCCCGGCTGGATGTCGCAGCGATTGGCACGTTTCCAGAGTTTTGGACCGACAAGCTGATTTTGCTGCGGGTTTATATCTTGTGTTGTCTTGAGTCGCTGGCCACCGATGAGGATGTCTTTTCGGTCAAACTCAAAGAGTACCGGGCCGAATACAAAGAGGCACTGGCAGCGGCACGGCTGGCGACGCAATCCCCAGAGCCGACGTTTGCGGCACAAAAACCGTTTTTGTCCATCCCGATTCTGCGAGCCTAACCTTGAGCGCGCTGTGGGAGACCCTGCTTGAGGTGCGAGGCCAACTGGCGGCAGTGCCTGGCGTTCAAAGCTGCAAGATTGGCCTTGAGACGCCGATTGTCGCGGAAGATTACCCCATCATCCGGCTGGTTCCGTCGCTCATTCGCACCGATGAGCCACGCGGCGGCATTGATGTCATTGATCCCCTATTGGTCTATTACGGCTGGAACCTGTTAGAGGTCGATAGCGGGCTGGAGGTGATCTATCAGACGCTGTTTGAGATGCGCGAGCAGATTCGCACGATCCTGACCACGCCGGACGAATGGCCGCTGGTATGGCAGTATAAAGATACCGTGATGGATGAGGATCGGCTGCCCCGCTACAAGATGTTTGTGGACCGTTATAGCGTGATCGAGTAAGCCAGGCGCCGTCCGTGGCGTGGGGGGATCAGGAGGGCGCGTCGGCCAAGTCCAAACGCCCTTCAATTCGATCCAGGCGCTGATCCACCTTATCAATCCGCAAGTGGATGATGGCCATATCCGAATGGACGTTCGCCATCTGGCTTTCCAGCGACGTGAGGCGGTGCTTGATGAGCGCCACATCATCCGACATCAGATCCACGCGATTGCGGATATGGCGCAAGTGTTCCAAGGTGACGCTGGCCAGTTCTTCGGGGGTCATCAGGCTTCTCCGGTTTTGGACAGTATAGCGCCGTCCGTGGCGGGGGCGGGGTTAGAGGCTTATCGACAGTCCCAGGCCGCGAGCGGGGAAACTCGCTACCTTGTGGGCGATATCCCCAATCAGCCAGGACTGTGTTTCCAGCAGGTGGCGCATCACCAGGTATTCAATCTGTGCGCCTGCGATGTCGTTGCCTTCTTCGCGCAGCCGACGCAGCAAGTTCGGCAAGGGCCGGTTTTCAGCACGCACCAACTCAACCCACGTCAGCCGCTCCGATGGACAGAGGGGCTGCCAATAGGACAGCGGGTAGTGGTATTTATCCGGCGCGGGTATGGCTTTGGGTGGATCTTCCTTGGGGATGGCCTTCTTCCCAGTGCGCAATTCCATCTGGTTGACATAGAGGATCGCATTGGTCAGTTGCGTCCTTGGCAATTGTTCATATTTGGAGATGTGGAACTTGTGATGGATGCGGCTCCAGATTTCGGGGATAGCCTTGCCAATCAGTTCAGCCGGAACACTGGCATGGGCTTTGTGCTTGACGATCTCATGCAAAAGCTGCTGCTCAGACGGGATGAGGGTGGCGGTGTGCGAGGCTGGAACCACCTGACCGGCAGCCAGCAAGGCGCGCCGCTCACACTCAATGAAGTAGCGCCGGGCTTCCCGGCCCTTGTCGTTGCGTTCGACCATGGACAACTCTTTAGCCATGTCGAGGCTCAGATGGTAGTCCTTGGTTGGACGGCCTCGACCGCGACCCGATTTTTCCCCATTTTTGGGGAAAATTACAAAGTCCTGATTTTCAACAAATCCGTACTCTTCGATCCGTTCCTGAATCCATGTCGAGAAGTCGCGCCCAACTTCCAGGAAAGCGTGCAAGGTGCGGGCGTCGCAGACATGGGCGGCCATGTTGCCAATCTTGCCAAGGAAGACAGGAACCAGATTGGATTCGGGAGCACTGCTGAGGGACTGCGTAGACATTGGTACGACTCCTACTTGTTTCTGAAAGTTGACACCACCGGAAAATGGTGCCAGGGGCTTCAGACCGCAAGTAGACGGCGGGCGTATTTCGGGCGTACCCGTGTTGTATTAGCCGCACCCCCGGCATGGAAACCGGTTAGGCACAAAAAAACCGCAAGCTTTCGGGGCGGGGAACCGCTACTCGGTGTGTCTGAAGCACCTGAGGAGCAGCTTACGCCCAATCCGCGGTGGGGGTCAAGAAGGAGTCTCTGCGAGGGCCTCGATAGAGGACAATCTTGCTTCAATATGGTCCATTGTCTCCCTGACAGATTTCATCTGGCCCCGGATACCTTCGAGGATTTCAGGCATGGTTGGCGGCGGCGGCGGCGGATCTTTCTCCTGCTCTTTAAACCACACCATAAAGCACGACGGGCAAATCGGATATTCCTCGCCATTGCTGGCGGCGTCGTCTATCGCCTCAGACTCAAACGCAAATGCAATCGCGCCCAGTTCACGCGCGGACTTATAGGTAACAGGCACCAAATAGTCCCGCGTCAGGATGGGTTCTTCGTACCAGGTGAACTCATCCTTAACCGGGACTTCTTCAACCTCCCAGCCATAAGCCCGGATCACTCGCAGTACGGGCTGCTGTGCAGCAATAATCAATTCATCGGTCAGTCCCTGTTCCCGCAGAACGTCAGGGACCGGGATCGTCAGGGGCAAGGGCTGAAGCAGTGGTCGCATTGTGTTTCTCCTATCTGGCTACGCGATCCAGGGCAGTTAAACAATTGTTGTCGGTTGCTGCAATCCGTTCCGTTCCTCTCCAAAGGCTAACGCCTGCAAACAAAGGGCGAAAATGGCCCGCAAGCGAGCTAGCCCCCCACCCTATTAGCCCCCTAGCCAAAATCCCCCACGCGCTTCCAGCGATAGAGCGGGTCAACCCCTTGGTTATAGATCGACTCCAGAGGTTCGCCCTGGAGCGCCCGATGGAGTTTGGCGCGTCCGCCGGCCACCTTTTGCGCCTCATCGGCGGGGAGCGAGCGCAAAAAAGCCCGCTCGGCCTTGGGATCAAACGCGGGTTTTACAGACGATGGAACCTGCAAATAGGGAGATAAGACGCATCGGCAGTTATGAGTGATAATACCATTGCTGGTATAATGCCCTTGATCCGTTTCAAGGTTATAAACATGCCCCGAAAACTTGAAGAAATCGATTGCGATAATTTTGTCGACCGCTATCGATCTGGAGAAGGGATCGACGCTCTTTGCAAGTCTTTCCATATCCAAATCGGTATAGCCAAATCTATTCTCATCGCGCGCGGTATCCGTCTTAGAACGGCTCAAGAGGCAAAAGCGCTCGCCGGATTCAAAAGAAGAAAAATCGGCGACAAACTCGGAGGTCTTTTGGTTGATCGCTACATTTCCGGCCAATCTTGCTTGGCTTTGTCCAAGGAATTCAGCATCTCTAGAATAGCCATCAACCGTTATTTCGGACGCAACGGCATCTCGGTTAGAAGCAATGGCGAGGCGCAGCAATTGAGAATGGATCAAGCGACGCCAGAAATGAAAAAGCGGTGGGCCGCCGCCGCGCATGATGCCGTTCGCGGCAAGCCGAAGAGTTTTGCCACCAAGGTCAAAAACGCCATCGCCAAACAGCGGAAGTGTTTTATGAACGATATCGAGCGCAAAATTCAAAACGCTCTTATGGAGGCTGGCGTCAATCCAATCCCACAATTGGCTATCGGCCCATATAACTGCGATTTGGCCTGCCATCCCGTCGCCGTGGAAATCTGGGGCGGCAATTGGCACTTCTCTGGCCGTCACCTGGCGCGATCTGAGGAACGCATCCGCTATCTCGGTAATGCGGGCTGGCACGTTTTGATGCTGGTGATCGACCATCGCTGGCCGCTGGCCAGCGACACGGCAGACCACCTCTTGACCTATTTGCAGCGCGCCGATAGCCATCCAGCCGTCCCGCGTCAGTATTGGGTGGTTAACGGTCGCGGCGAGCTTCTTGCCTCCGGCGGTTGCGATGACCGCCATATCTCCGTCATACCAGCGTTTACTAACCGCAGAGACCCGGCCACAGGCCGTTATGAGCGCGTCCCCCGGCAAGCAATGCGGGTGAACGGGGGGCTTGGGGGCATCCGCCTTTGGATAGATGCCAGGCCCTAGCCCGTACCGATCCGCTCGCGCATGGACATCACAGATATCCGGCACATGCCCCGCACGCCCACTGAGGCGATAGCGGACATAAATCACCCGATCCTGTCGCATCAACTCGCGCGCCTGCTTGTCGGTATAGGCGCGGTGCAACTCGGTTTGCGCAATCCGATGGGCCAGATAGCGGTTGCGTTCGTAAAAAGCCACCTTCAGCGCCTTCTCCAGCGCTTTTTGTCCCGCCCCTCTTTCGGCGTGTTCGATGGCCTGTAGGTAGGCAGCCCGCAGCGCGGGGGTCTTCAATTTCGCTGCGGCAAACCGGTCAAACTCGCGTTGCAGATACGCCGGTAAGGGCTTGATGACCCGGAGCGGGTCTTGCTTAAAGTCGTATCCCTCATAGAGCGCCTTGGCCAAGTCGCGCGCCGACTGTGGCCCTTGCAGATGCGAGTCAATGATGGTGCGCACGGTGGCCGCTACAGCGCGGCTATCGGCATACAAACAATCCGACAGTCGAAGCCGCCCTACGCGCCAATCGGCGGCCGTCTGAAGGCTAATGCGCTCTTGCAAGATGGCTTCCAGGGCTTGGCGAAACCCCTCCATGACGCCTCCGCGAAAGTCAGCCAACACCAAGGCCAGTGCGGCTTGTGGCGTTGCTCCCGCGCGAATCAGGTCCAGGAGCCGGATGAACGCCGCTTCGGCCGCGATTGCCACGGCTTTGGCCGCCTGCGAGAGGATGGCAAGATAGCGCTCAAAGCCCACGGTTACAGCCCAGCGATACGGGAGACGAGCGGACCGACCCCGTATTTTGGAAAGATCGAGACCGCCAGCGCCAGCGCCATCACACAATCATCATGCTGTCCGTTCGGTGCCGAATACTGGACGCCCACCCGCGAATAGGCATACTCAAAAGCATCCAGTTCCGCCCGAATGGGGCCATCGGGGAAGCGGATGGTCTGTTGCTGGATGGCCACCGCCAACCCTTCCATCAACTGCTGTTTGCTGGTGCTGGTGAATTTGACGCCAGAGAACGACCCGGTACCCCCGCGTTGCAGCGCCTCCACAATCGGATCGCCAACACCAGTCGAGTCCACCGCTGTGCGGGTGGTCCCTACGCACTGCCGGACCGTTTGCAACGTCTCTTGCCATGGTTTTTTAAACCGCTCAAACCGACACACCCGCCCGCCGGCATCCAGCCCAATTAAAACCGTGTAATCAACGCTTTTTGCGAGATCGACCCCCCAACACACCGCAGGCTGTGACGAGAGGGGGGCCAGACAATCTGCGATCGCGGATAAGCCAAAGGGGTTTCCGCCATCGTCGCTGGGTTCTGCCAAATACAACTCCCGAAAGACCTCGCGCGGTAGCACGCGCTGGGCGTCTTCAATCTCTTCGATCCGAATAATTCCGCCGTCTGCGGCATCGTAAGCGGTGAGCTTGTGATAGCTCATATCGGGTTCGCCCGCTTCGGCTTTGCGCGCCAAATGATAGACCCAGTTTTTGCGGCCCTTCACATTGCCGATAATCCGTAGCGGTCCTCGGGTGTGTGTAAGCGTTGAGCGCACGGCGTGCCAACTTTCGGCCTTGCATCGGGTCGCCTCATCAATCACGGCCGCATAGACATCCTCGCCATAGAGTGAGTCTGGCTTGTCTGCGGATTTAAACCAAAGCGTGGCGCCATTCGGTAATTCGATGGTTCGAGCGGTCAGGTTGATCGCCGGCGGACGGCCATCCAGCGTCAAGCCAAGACGGATGCGTTTGAACGCAATTTTTGCTTGCTCAAAAATGGGCGCGACCCACCAAAACTCCCGACCGGGCGATCCGTCCGTCCAGGCTTGATGCAGGAGCCACACCATGCACCCCATCGTTTTGCCTGATTTGGTAGAGGCTTCGATGATGCTGTAGCGCTCTGGCGCGTAAATAGCCGCCCGCTGTTGTGGGTAGAGAGGCGGCAACACCAGTTGATTGGTCATCACGCTTCGTCCTTGAACAGGTCGGTCTGCCCAGAGACAGCAAAACGACCCTGAATCGGTTTAGCTTGTGGTGGTGGCGGCGCTTTCTCTTGCGCGAGCAAACGGCCCGCCAATTTGTAAAATTCCGTCGGGTTTTCTTTGGCCCATTCCGCCAGATGTTTTACGCCGCCAATCTTGCGAAACGCTTTTAAGACGGCATCGCGAAAGCCGGTGTCAATAGCCGATCCGCCCTGTGAGTGGATTGAGTGCTTGGCTCATGGCCCCTCCGGCGAGACGCACCGCGTCACAGCCATCAACCTTTTAGATAGTTGATGATTAAATCCACAATCAATGCCCCGCTCGACAGGACGACACCGGCCAAAATCCAAGTGACCCGCCGAAATAACTCCGCCCGATCTTGCTCTTCTTTCAGCATATGTCTCTCCAAATTATCAGAGACGGCCCTGATGTCTTGTTTAATCTCATCCAGAGCGCAATCGTGTTCATTGGTGCGTTTTTCGTAGGTCGCTTGCTGTGTCTTAAGTACCGCCAAATCGCGGCGCAATTCCCACAGTGCTTCAAGCAATTGCGTGTTCGTCGGCACCCGCCGATCCGTATCAGGATCGGGCGGCGACACCGAGTGGGCTGGCCGTCGGTCGCTGTTCGGATCATCAACGTTCATTCTCATCTCCCAAAAGCGCTCGCAGTTCCGCCGCCTCTTGTGCTCGCAAGCGATCCCGCCGGGCTAGCCGGACATAGACTTCCGGCGCCAGACATTGCAACTCGGCAGCCGTGATCATCGGCAGGACTGGCGGCGGTGGGATCAGCCACGCTGGAATCGCGCGATACTCGATCCGATGGGCGCAACCGGTCAGCAGGACCAACGCGAGGGCAATAGGGAGGGTGCGCGCCGGAATCGAACCGGCTCCCGAAGCAGATGACCCTACTCTGCTTCGTACACATTTTGCGCCGCGTGAGTCAGGCGCCGCGCCGTGTGTCGTCGGCATAAGAGCCGACCGCTCTGCCGGTGAGCTTGCGCTACCCATCAGGGTCTCTCGAAATCCGAACGTTTCGCCGGATTAACCGGCGGTTGCTGTTCGTAGCGTTTGCGGGTATCTGCCTGCCGTTGCCCGGCCTGTTCAATCTGGTCGTGTTCGGCCTGGAGACGGTCAGCGGCTTCCTTCTCGGCTTGATGCCGGAGTCGGGCAACCCAGACGCCAAGGCCAGCAACGAGCACGGCCACCAGGCCAACCAGAGCGGTCCAGAGGGTGTTAAACATGGTTGATCACCTCCAGTCGGGGCTTGGCCGGAAACAGCGCGTCAATCCCCGCTTTTGCCTCTTGCAACATGCCACTGAGCGCTTGCCAACGTCTGATGGTATCCAGATCGCGCATGTCCTCCATGTCACTCAAAAAGGCCGCTAGTCCGATCAGTTCCAGCCGAATGCCATCGATAACGCTGCGATGGGTTTCGATCCGCTTCACGTCACTCGACAGCGACTCCATGTAGGCTTGCTTGCGCGCCACCATGTCATCAAGCTGAGCTTTCTTCCGCTCCAATTCGTCTAGTTCGCTTTGATAACCGCGAAGCTTGGCCTGAACTTGGCTATCAACGATTTTCTGCTGATCCGCCTTGAGCGCCTTGAGTTCGCCTTCCAGCGCGGCGGCTTTCTGTTTGGCTGCTTCGTAGTCCGGCGGGATCACTTCCTTTTCGATGATGCGTTCGTTATCGGCTGGTTGTGCCGCCTTCAAGAGGTCAACCTGATATTCCAGGTCGCGTATTTTCTTGCGCCGCTCATTGGATTCTTTCTGAGATTCTTCAGCGCGCTGTTTCCATTTCTTCACATCGGCGATAGTCACCTTTTCGCCAGATTCAACGTGCTCAATGGCTTGAGTGACGACGGATTCAGGAGTGGATGGCGCGGCCAGAGAATACAGAATGGTGGGCTTTAAATTTGTGATAATCTCTAATTTGTCGCCAAACCGATCAGCGGCATTCATAAACTGATTGGCAGTCCATTGGCTCATCTCAAACTCGGCAGCCACCCACGGCAGAAATTGCCCATGCGGCAACTGATCCTTGACGGCTGTCAATTCGCGTCCAATCTCAATAATGTCCTCTACCGTGCGCTTGAGTCGGAGCTTAATCCGCTCTGCGGCGGCTCTGGCGGTCAGTGCGGCATCTATTGGCAACACTGCGTAATCGAAATAGGCTTGTGTTAATTCATTCACGCCGCCTTCCTCCCTTTGCGCTGGCTGGAACGATTACCCAGCCCGAATCGGGCAGCCTCTTCGGCAATGGCCGTATTGCGCAGCCGCTTGATGTCCTCGCGTTCGAGGTGATTTTCCATGCCGTCTTTGTAAATTTGCGCCACCCGATACAGCATGTTTGTTCTCGCTAAGCGCTGGGCAAAGGTGGTGTTTGGGTCATCGGCGCTCGCCATTTGGCACGCTGCGTTGAACTGCTTGTTGTGCACAAGGTAGGTATTGATCCGCTGCCCCTTTTTCGACACAACGGGCGTATCGTCAAGCGATGACCCTTTGCCGTAGGTGGAAAATCGCTGAACCGCGTCCATATATGGGCGAAACGCCTCAATGTCCAGCAAGCGCAAATGCGCGATATCAACGCCTTGTCGAGTGGCAACATTAGCCAGTTTGCGACGGCGTGATTTAGGTAATGTGCTAATCTGATAATCAGTCACGGCAATAAGCTCCAATTGTTGCTGCGATTAGGGTCCGCTTCGGGCAGCACACCCGGAGCGGGTCCGAAAAACTCAATTACGCTTGGCATCGATCCATTCCCGCCCCAGCCAAACCGCCAATAGCGTGGCCACCACAGCGGCGTACTCTGTCGCGCTGACCGGGGCCGTTGGCAGATAGCCCAGCAATGGGCCGAAACTATCCAGCGCAAACTTGGCCGTTACCAACACCCAACCAATGCCAATAAACGCCAGGGTACGGCTCTCACGCCCTCGCGCATCACGCGGGCGCAGGAGCGACCCCCACCACCATCGACGACGCTCGATCATGGGGGACTACCAGAATCGCCGGCTACCAATCGCAGACCGCCGACCGTCGCCGGCGCGCCAGCGGTAAACGAAAAAGGGTTGCTATCCCCCGACTCACCCCAGGCATTTTTAGCGCGGGCCTTAACGGTCTTGAGTCCCAGTCCAACGCCAGCCAGGTCGTACTTGAGCATCACGCTGCCATCGGGGTTGCGAAACGCGGGACTTGCGATAGGTGCGGCCGTACCGACGCTGACCAAAAACGTATCGGGCTGGGCTTTATCGGGGGGATACGGGTCACAGGTCAGAAAGGGCGCGGCTTGGGCCGTTGTCGCCATCATCAGAGCAAACCAGAGTAGGTGCTTCACGCTAGGGTCTCCCGCTGTAATCCGCATTGAGAAACATCTGTAGTTCGGCCTTGCGCCGTTTGGTGAGTCCGGGACTTTTTTGCTTTACGCCGTTGATCGTGACCTTGTTCCAGGCTTTCCAGGCGTCCACCGCGCGCGCTTTATCGCCCGTTTCCAACCAGCGCGGCACCGAGGAGTCACGCGAAAACGCCCGATTGCCGATGTTGAAGCAGTAAATCACCAGGGCATCGAACTCGTGTTGCGCCAGGGTCAGGTTGTGAAGCCGTGCCTCTACACACTCCATTACCGGCTCTAAGTCCTGCTGCTTCAGTGCCAGGGCTTGTTCCTGTGTGATGCCCTTTCGCCAGCGCACCCGATTGTCACCAATCAGCAACCCGCCGCTCGCTAACTCGCGCGGGGTCAGCAGATGGCCAATGCCTATCGTCCACAGCCCCGCCTCATCCTGGTACGGCTGTAGCCGAAGCGCTTCCCAGCCGATTAAAAACTCCAAGGCTTTCTCGGAAATGTGCATAAAAACCTTGCCTTGTTATTCAATTTGGTTATATCAAACCGCAAGTTAAATAGCAATTAGCGCGCCTGTGCTGGATAGCGATTGACCACACTGCTCAGCATCGGCGTGACGCGGCCGTGTTCTGGGCAATCGGCGACGACCGGGAATTGATAGCCGCTGGCCTGGATGTGAGTGCGGGCTAACTCCCGCTTGCAGTTCGGGCAGACCGAGTAGACCGGCGAAACGTCGGTGAGAGCGCGCATCGGCCCGGTGTAGCGGTAGGGTTCGGTGGTAAAGAGGGTGGCGAAGGTCATGCCGCGCTCCAGTCGGTCTTGATCGCCGTCAGCGGATTGAGGTCGTCCGCATTGGCATCGACGGGCTTGATGTAGCAATGCCAGGGCGGGTAGCAGCCGTGCTGGCGCCAAACGAACGCACCGGGAAATCCGCCTGCCACAAACAGCATGATTTTATCCGCGCAGATGCTGCCCACGGTGGCCGCGTAGGTGACATCACTATCGGGCAGGCTGACCACCAGATGCACCGAGTCTCCAGGTTCCAGCGATTCCAGCCAGTCGGCGCGAGCCTTCAGCGCAGTCCGATAGCGCGACTCCAAACGGCGCTCTTGCAACGCGGCCGTCATCGCCGGCTCTCCTGTGGCACCGCCTCCAGCAAGCCCGGCGAACGAATGCGCAGATAGCCATTGCTAGCCGCAACGACCGCCGCTAGGCCATCGCCCCACAGGTCGTAGCGCTCCATCGCGGCCTCGGTAGTGAGGCTACGGGTTGGGGATTGGCAAAGATTGGCGTAGATGCGCCGGGCTAGATCGCTCGGTGTGCTCATGCGGCATCCTCATCACCGCGCTGAGCCAGATACTCGGCAATTTGCGCCACCAAGGCGTCCTTTCGCGCTTCCTCTTCGGCTCGTTGCCTGGCCCGTTCAGCGCGCTGCGCTTCCGCGTCATCGGCCATCCCTTGCCGCAACATCGCTGCTAATTCGCGTAGCCGATGGGCGGCTTGACGCTCTTCCGGTGGCGCTTCTGGACCTTCCAGCAACCCGGCGACCTGCTCCAGTGATGCTGGCGCCGGCCCCGACAGCAACCCGACGGCATGATCTCGCGTCAGCCGTTTGGCCTGGACCGCTTCGGCGATGCGCTGGTCGCGTAGTGTGGGATCGGTCCCTAGCGTTACAGTCCATCGGGGCGGCACATGCCCGGCTCGTGCTTCCCGCACGCAGCGATCATAAACATCCAAAAAACAGCGCCTTGCGCCAACCTCGTCCCCTTCGGCCAGGATCGGGCCGCACGCTGCCCAGCCTTGGCGCATCTCCTCCGACAGGACACCGGTTTCGGCCTCATCGCGGATGAGCCGCAGCAACATCCCCCACGCCTCATCGCCTCCTGGTCGGCCATCATCCCCCTGGACAAGGTTAATGTGGCGGACGATATCGCCGGGTTTGGGTGCAAACCGGCAATCCTCCGGGTGAGCGACATAGCGCGCAAAGGCCGACTCGATATCGCAAAGCGCATACCCCGCCAGCGTTCCCCACCAGACGTTCAGCAGCGCTGGCGTGATGGATTTTTCGTAGATTTCCTGCAAATAGCCCGTCACCAACAGGCCGAACGCCGGTTTGTCAGTGGGTTGCATGGTCGGTCTCCAGCGCGAGAGCAGGGATTGCGGCCGTGGGCGAAACGCCGCCCAGCCAGGCCGAGAGCGCGCCGCCGTTGTGTTCGGCCAGTGCGGCGCGTTTGCTGGCCGGGTCATAGGCCCTGCCGGTTGCGCGGCCACCTCCTGGAGCCGCTGGAGGCGCTTTGCGTAGCCCTGCCCAGTCGTCGCGCACCGCGTTGCGAAATGCCTGTTGCCAATTGGCATAGCGGTAATCCTTGGCCAGCGCTTTGCCCTTAAACGCTTCGAGATGCTCCGGCAGTCGGTCGTAGCCGTGTTGCTCTGCCCACGTTTCGGTTGCTGGGCTGATGGAAAAATCATCAGGCAACGGGATCGAACGAGCGGGCGCGTGCCGCGCTGGCGCGGGTACACTCCCTTCCTCTTCCCTTCCTTTCCCTTCCTTTCCCTTCCCTTCCTGTAAATCCGGTACGATTCCAGGTTCGTTCCGGTACGATTCCGGTACGATTCCGGGTTCGTTCTCTTGGATTTCAGTCGGTTGCGCTGGGCATGGCGGAATTTCGCTCCCTCGTTCCTTTTCTTTGGTTTGGATAAATTGGTGTTTGGTAAACGAGGGAATGACGCCGTACTTTTCGCCGTTCACAACGTAGCTTTTGATGAAGCCGTATTTTTCAAGAGCATTTAAAACGGCGGAAAAATCAACCGTGTCATGCGGCAGCACATCTAGCTTTAGCGTTCTTGGCCGCCAAACAAAGCGACCCTCACAATCTGCGGCTGTAAATAGGCCAATGAAGGCTAAGCGCAGTTGCAGCCCGGTGGCTAATTCTGCGTCAAATAAAGCCTCGTGCCGGAACAATTCCGGTTTAACTGTTCGGATACGGCTCAAGGCAGCGACTCCTCAGAGATAGAGGACACAGAGGCGAAAACACGCGATTGCTCGAATAGATCAAGCTGCGTTTCGGCGTCTAGCCGATCTTTTTCAACGGTATCCGCCCAATAGGCTTTGGCGACGCGCTTGAAATGCTTTTCGTTGATGCCGCACTTGTTTTTGAGTGTTTCGGCCAATGCGGCCTGGTGGCCCTGCTCGCTCTGAATGCGATCTTGGGAGCAGCCCCATTGCCGGATAGACTCTAGGAGTTGTCGATGTTGCTCTGCTGTTAATCCGCTCATGCCTGCTCTCCAGTAATAATCTTTTTTGCATCTCGCCACGTCTCGGCAATACCGGAAACTCCGCCTGATTCTTGCACTATCTTCAAAAACGCCGCTTGTAAAGCCGCCCGGTCTTGCTTGGTTTCACTGTCCGGCCTTTTCACTTCAATGGCAAAAAACCGGCCATCGCGCAACAGCCCAATGAGATCGGATACGCCCTTGCCATGCTGCGGTTCGTAGCCTTTCACAAACAGTTTGTAAAACCACACAAACGCGCCTTTGATAAATCGCCCACCGCCATTCACCCGAATGATGAATTTCACCTTCGGCTCTGCGATTAAATAGCGGATGATCTCGGCTTGCCGGTCAACCTCTTTGGGGTTGTCTGGCACGAGACGGAAGGCGCGTGGCATTAGGCGGCGGCTGGGTAAAGTTCGTCGTAGCGCTCTAATTCATCAGCGTGCTGATAACAACCTGATCCCATCGCCCTAAGTTCGGCAACTTTTGCGCGGCGCTGACTGGCCGTCATCTTGATGAGGGGAACCGCTATCTGTTCTCTGTTGACTTCGATCACATAGGCGATTTGTACGCGCTCAAAGCCAGGCATGACGATTTGGCTATCCGGTATAATTTGATCTTCCGGCTTGACCTTGAATTTCCTAATGCGTTTTACCACCTGGTCACGGATCGTTTCTTTTGCAACGCAAGTATAAAAATCAGAATCATCACCAATGATGTTTGGGTGATCGGATAGGATTTTTTGCGTTACAAAATCAGGCTGTAGGCTAATACCTTGCTTCACAAGGCTGTCGGTATAGCCTGCGATTTCTTTGACTAACTTGCTGATCGAATACATGGCGCTTTACTCCAGATTAACAACAAAACAATCAAACCATGATTCAATGACGGCAAGGTATTGACGCACCGTTTTGATCTCTTGCGGCTTGAAGGCTTTGGCTATTGCAGATGGGTCTTGCTTTTCACAAAATGACGCTAGGCGACTTAGGCTGCCTTTTAATTCAGTGGCGCGCGCGAAATGAGCCGGGTCTATACCTTCTAAATCGATAGCTGGAACCGGGAACTTTGCTTGCTTCCCAATCTCGGCAAGTTGGGTGATGGTTGGGGGGCTTTCGCTTTCTACAGCCTCCTCAAACACAGGCTGCGGTACATTAGCGACACGAAGGGCGGTGACTTTCTGGCGTTCGGAGAGTCCGGCCTGAGCGGCCGCTTCGGTGCGATTAATAGGAGTGTCGCTACCGTCATGCCTACGTTCATCAAAGCGGTTCTTCCCTGCCTCAATCTGTTTCAGCAGTTCCCCACAGCGCCGAATAGCTCTTGCCTGAATCCGGTCGGCCATCTTACGCAGTGAGTCGTCTTTCGACTGGCGGGCATAGCTGGCCAATGCCTCCGCCTTATTCGCCCAGTCTTTGCATTCGTCGATGCGGCTGCATTCCGCCAGGGCTTTGGTGGCGCGCTCATACACCATAGGAAGCGGCGCGCTTTGGATTTCAACCAATTCCCCGGTTTCGGTATTGATAACCCCATTACCGTATTCTGAAACCTCAACCAATGCGGCATTCAACATAACGACTCGCTCAGGTTGCGTTGATACGCCCGGCGCTCTTTCCCAGCGTCGGGTTTTTTGTTGGAAGCAAGGACAGGATTTGAACCTGCGACCTTCGGCTTATGAGGCCGACGAGCTACCGGGCTGCTCCACCCTGCTGCAATCAGTCCCGGCATTGCCCGGCCGGGGCGGGGCAAACCACTCAGAGAAGTAACGCTGCCGTTTTTGCTGCTACGACCTGCCACGGCTGCCGATGGGTTTGTTAGCCGCTGCAAGAACGGCCCGGACAACCCACAGTCCGGTAGGCCCCGATGCACAAGGGGCGGCACGGGAGAAAGCAAGAAGCCCGCGACGATTGAGCGCATCGGTTGGCCTACTCAGTTATTCGGTGGTTTCCGGCTCAGTGCCGGCTTCGTCGGTATCGGGATCACCAGCCTCTTCGGCGGCCTGTTCGCCGATTTCCGTCGCGTCGGCCGCTTCGGCAACAGCTAATTCCTCAACAGCAATCTCCTTGATTTCCAAGCTATTACCGCTGTGGACGGCCCACACGCGCGATTCGCCCGCCCTCAGCGGAATCACCGGCGCTTGTCCGGTGTAGGTTGGGTCGCACACGGCTAGCGCGCGCGTTGGATCTTCGCCCTGATGGGTGATTTGTACTGCTATTGTCATAACGGGGAACCCCTATGGGTTGTGGTTGGGAATCACTTCAAATCGTCAACGGTGCGTTTTTCGAGCATCTCTTTCAGTTGCACAATCTCGGCTTTCAGTCGGGTGTTTTCGGCTGCCAGCGCCGATTGCTCGTACATCAACTGGCGTAAATACATGACCAGATCGAGCGCTTCTTGATAGGCATCCGTGAGCGCGTCATGGCCGTTAAATCCCCGTAGCAACGTGCCGTACTTGACGCGGCCTTCAGCCGCCCGCCGCTCCAGGTCATGCGTCACTAGCCAGACAATCGGGATATGACGGCTCTCAGTCGGTGGGGACTGTTTTACCGTTGCCGGATGCTCATCGCCTACGCGGTAACAGGTTGATGGCTCAGTCACGGCACGCCTCCGGGAACGGCATCGTTGCCCGCTGTTCTTTCGGGAGTTTCCAGTAGCGGTGGTAATAGAGATCGGCTTCGGTGATGCCACTTAGCGCATTGGCGGGCTTCTGCTTGGGCTTCCGGGGGGCAAAACGCGCGCTGATATCCTCCAGGGTGGCTTCCACGCCGCAGGGCCACCAGCGGCTGGCTTGCTGCATGACACCCATCCCGCCAATTGATATGGAGTACACCAACCCCGCCAGGGCGTGGCGTCGGAGCGCCCGATAGGCCACTTTGTAGTTGACGCTGATCAGCGCAGCCAATTGTTGGGTCGATTGGCCTGGCCTCTGGGTCACCTCATCCAGGAGGCGGTGACGTTGGTAGAGCGTGATCGGCGGGGTCACTGTTGCATCTCGGTTGGCAGTTGGTACACGTTCTTGGCGCTCTCAATCCCCGGATCGGGCAATTTGACTAGTGCCATCCTGACCAGTCGCTCTTCCGCCTCGACAAGAGAGCAGTTCCAATAGGCAGCAAATTCCGCAATGACGGTCTGATCCGCGCCCGGTAGGGGTTGCACGGTCGGCATAGGGCGCTCCTAGAGTTGGTTGTTTTTTGATCAAATGAGTAACTCTTAGTAACTTCCTATGCAGCGCTCCGACGCTCATGCTTTTGTCGCATCAACGCCAGTTCCTCTTCCGCTTGTCCCAGTGCCAACATGCGCGCGGCGGTAGCAAAGGACAGCCCACGGGCTTTGGCAACGGCGTTGATGGTTCTAAATTCCACTGCGTTAAACCGGAGCGCCGAAACGATGTCTCGAATTTCATCAGGATGTTTCACGCCGATCCTCCCTTATCGGTATCCATGGCATCGCTACCGCCGCCGGCGCTACCGGCCAACGCCGCCGAAACGCCCGGCAATGATTCGGCGGGTGGCGTGAGGCACGGTGAGTAATCGAGGGCCAAGTCGTTCTGTCGATAGGACACGGGGTTATCGAGGGCCTGGCATTGCTCGCAGTACGTGACGCCGACCTCCTCTGACTCAACCCACTCCAGCATGTACTCCTGCTCTGGGGGAGCGGTTTCACAGATGGGGTACACAAGGTCCCAATCTCCCAGATCCCAAACATGAGCGATGGCAAACCTTGAAACCCGGCGCCACTTCATCATGGCGTGCTCTCCGGCCCACTGGAGGCGCCGTTTTCGACGGTTTCATCGATGCACTGGGCCAGCATGTCCAGGATGCCGGCATTGACCCAGTATTTCGCGCAGCGCAAATACGACGCAGCCAACCGCAGCGCAGCCGGGTACATCTGAGCCTCGGCACCACGGATAAACAGCCCGGCGTCGTCATCGCCAAAGCGCACGCGGCCGGTTTCCACGGGGGGGTTCTGGGCTGGGAGTTGACGAGGGGCCTTCCCGCCCTCCGGCGGCGCCAGTAGCACACCGCAGTAGGGACAGTAGTACGCGAGACTGGCATCGCCATCACCGATGCTCCAGTAGCCAGGCCCCTTGGTGCAGTCAAGGTGCTGGAAGTGCAGCAAGTTTTCGGCGGTGACGATGTAGCGCACGGGTTGGGCGCGCTCCAGGGCATATCGGGATTGGCGGGATTCGGTCATTGCTTGGCTCTCCGCTGCGTGAGGGCCGCTGAAAATTGATCCGCTGCCGCTTCTAGCGACGCACACGTTTTGCAATGGATCGATTCGGGCGTCGCAGCGAGCAATTCCGCTGTTGGCGCTATTGCTGCGTGGCATAGGCTGCGGGAGTGTGGCGTTGCGCAAAAACCCCATGTCCGCCAGAGGTGGGCGGTGTTGGAGCCAGGAGAGATGCGCCAGTCGGTCATGCTGCCTCCTGGCGTGGATTGCTCGCAGCAGGCCGGATCGCCAGGCATTGAGGACAGCGGATATCCTGCGGTTGTGCGGGATAGAGCAGGTCGGCGTAATACGCCCACTGCCCGCAAAGCGAGGACACAAACCCCCGTCGGACGCCTGGCTCCCACCGATGTGCGTCTCGACAGCCGTCCATGCTGCGGACTCGTTGCCAGTCGTTCACGCCGCCGCCTCCTGGCCCATGGAGGGGGTGGGTTGGATGTAGCAGTACAGCCCAGGTCGGGAGCGCGCCACTAAGCGCCCTTGAGTGAGTCTCTCTAACTCTAAGGCTCGGAGTGGAGGGACTTTCCCCTTCCACTGATAAACCGCTTGCGGTCGGATATTCAGCGCTTGTGCGATTGCAGCTTTAGTTCCGAAGTACCTAACCAGGTCTGATAAGTCATTAGCATTCATACCTATATAGTAAGCACTCTTACCAATAAATTGTCAATATGCTTACGGTTACTTACGAAGCGTTGGATAGTAAGATTTCTTACATGGCGGATAACGACATTGGCTACCGCATCAAGCAAGCGCGACTGGCATTTAGACCAAGGAAGTTAACTCAGCAGCAGTTAGCGGACTTGGTGAACGTCTCACGCCCTGCCGTTACGCAATGGGAAACAGGCGAAACCAAGTCATTGGATGGCGAAAACTTACACAGAGTCGCAGCGGCGCTTAGAGTCTCCATTGAATGGCTGCTATACGGCAGGGGAAGCGGCCCAGCCGACCAACCCCCTGTGATCTACGAACCCTCCAACGTCTTGCCCGGACCCCCCATTCGGGGCATGGTGCCCATCATCTCTTGGGTGAGCGCGGGCCGCTGGCGGGAGCCGGATGTTGCGCTAGATGAGCCGCTGGAGTGGCTACCGGTTACCTTCAAAACGCCCAATGTCTTCGGTTTGCGGGTTGACGGGGATTCCATGGAGCCGGATTTTCCACCGGGAACCATTATTTTTGTTGACCCTGACCGCAAAGCCGAGGCGATGAACCTTGTGATTGCCCTCAATGGCGACGATGAGGCGACCTTTAAGCGACTGACCAAGGAAGGCGGCGTCTGGTATCTCACGCCCCTCAATCCACGCTATCCGCTGCAAAAACTGGATTCGCTTTGCAAAATCATCGGTGTGGTCATCATGGCGTCGCGGTGGACGGTCTAGCGTGTCGTCTGGAGCGGCGCAAGGGGAAGAGGTAGCAGCGGGAAGTTATTTCAGTTGGTGTATTTAAATTGGCGGTGCGGGTGGTTTCTGAAAGTTAACCTATAAGTTAAACTATGTGAAACTTCTTAAGCTATTTCATCATCAAAATACCATTCTTGCCCCATTCGAGCGGGCGAATGATGTTATCTACATACCTGCGCTTAGCGATCTCAAAAGCATTGATTCTGCGCATCAAGCTAGCGCAATCGGACTTCGGGCGATACTTCAGCGTTATGCAGAGGGCGGCCGGCTCAGACTGAACTCTGAAATTTTTCACCAGGCTAAAACAGGGACAAACGTTTGGCGATTCTCTAAAGGCAGGGTGCGACTTTACTGCTTCCTGGACGATTGGCGCTTGGTGATCCTGAGTCACAGCGTGATCAAAAAACAACAAGCAACTGATAAAGCGGATATTGATAGCGTCTTGAAGCTGCAAGCTGCTTATCAGCGAGACAAACAACTGGGAAATCTGGAATTCTGTGAGGTGCAAGATGTCGATGGATGCTCTGAATTGGTTTATTGGCTTAGAAAATGACCAGGACTACTGCGTCGAAAGCGCAAAAATCGATTTTGCCGTTGCCTTAGAGCATCTAATGGAGTCTCAAGGGTTACGTAAAGTCGATCTGGCAGAGCGCATTGGGGCAAGCTCTGCTTATATCACCAAGGTGATGCGCGGTGATGCCAATCTCACCATCAGAACGATGGCCTTGTTGGCTAGGGCGGCTGGAGGAAAGCTATGCATACACGTAGCGCGCGATAGCGCCAAGGTACGATGGGTTGAGTCTTTCTCCTCTCCGAAGATGCCTGTAGCGAGTAGCAAAGTGTGGATTTCAGCCCAGAAACCTCTTTCTCAGAAAGCGTTTGATCTGGAAACAAGCGATGACCAGCTACCCTTGGCAGCTTGAAGAACTCTCTTTCTCGCATCAAGAGGTGCGGGCCAACCCGACGCATGATCCTAAGCAGGATCAAAAAGGCAGCCCGTTCCATATTGAGGCTAATGAGCTGACGATTAATGACCGTAAGAACGCCATTGCTGTACAGGTCAGCATTAAAGTTGACGAGACGCACGACAGTAATGCGGCCTACTTTGTTGTTCTAACGGCCTTCGCCGTTTTGCTCACTGATCAGGAAATGACCGAGCAGCTACGTCACCAAGGACTTAGCACCGGCCTCAACATACTCATTGGTGCGATGCGCGAACGACTTGCAACGCTAACAGCGCGCGGCCCTTGGGGCGTTTCTCTCCTTGGGCCAATTCCTATGGCTATGGTCAAGCCCTCCGCGCCCACGGCCCCCTAGATCAATTCTTTCCAGCCACCCCGCCCCTACGCGGGGTTTTTTATTGCATGAAAAAGTAAGCTTGCTTTCTTATGTAAGTTAGCTTACTATTGCTCTCAACCCGCCACCCACCTACCCGGATGACGGGCCAAATCCTCCAATGGTGGTTATTCCCGCCTCGCAAGGGGCGGGCTTTTTGAAGGAACGAGAATGAGAGACGTAAACACAAGCCCAGCGCGAAAGTGCAGGCAGGTTGTCATCGGCGGGACACAGGAGCAACTGCGGGATGCGTTTGCGCAATACGAAAGACCGGCCAATTTTAAGGCCGGTGACCTGGTGACCTGGAAACCAGGGATGAAAAACAGGAATTTCCCAGCCAATGGGGCGCCGGTCGTGGTAATCCAAGTGCTTGCTGAGCCTGTATTCGGCGGCACGAATTACGAGGGCAGCGTGGAGTTCCGCGAGCCGCTAACGCTCAGGATCGGCTGCCTCGATGAGAACGATGGCGAGTTCATGGTTTTTCACGTCGATGGCGCTCGGTTTGAGCTATACGACACCGCCGAATAACAGCGACGGCCCGCCGATGCGGGCTTTTTGAGAGGAATGAGCCATGCAGCAGTACAAAGAAATGTTGATTGCGAGAGAGGTAGAGGAAATCAAGAAAGAGCTAGACCGCCGGGCCGCACTGGAACGTGATGCGTGCCTGGCGTTCTGGCGGGAACTGGCCATCGCTGATCAGCGGAAAGAGGTAGCGGCATGATCCTCACCTATGACTTTGCAACCGTAGAAATCAACGGGCAATCCTACGATGCCAGGGTCTATTACGACGAAGCCCCGGATGGGGTGGATGTCTACGCGGTCAAGGCGTTACGTCAAGTCGCCAAGGCTGGAGACTACTGGTACGACCGCAACGGGGACGGCCACCAAGGGCCGCACTTTGTGGAAACAGACGTGACCGAGTTTGTGGACGTACAGCACTACAAGGAAGAAGTAGAGGACTACTTAAAACAATTCACGCATCAGAAACCTCAGCGGCTGAGGTTGGCGGCCTAATGAAAAACCGCCTTTGGTGTGACAGCACCAAGGCGGCCTTATCGGAGAGAAACAGATGCACATTGCTGAGTTAGAGCGTACCCCAAATTTAGTAGCGGCGCAATTTTTACCAGAGAGGCAACGCCGCCGCTTAGATCGGATGGTTGGGCGGGCGATTCATCGCGCAAGCCGACCGCTTCAGAAAGCGATGAAGGACGCGAGAAAGGCAGCGGTCAGCGATTTATTAGCCTACGAAGACACTCTATGCGCTCAGGCGACCGCCCTGGAGGATTTGCCATGGTAGCCAAGCCGTGTCCAATTTGCGGGTCAGCACCAAGGCTGATCATCTTTATCCCCAATGAGCACCAGTACGAGTGCGCATCCATGGAGTGCGACAAAGGCGTTTACGAGTTCGTGGAAGCCGCCATACCAGAGGAACAGTGTCCGCTAACAATCTGCCGGACCCCGGCGACAGCGCTTGAGCAGTGGAATCAGTGCGTCGATTTATACCTCGAACACCATCAAGCCGCTGTCGCGGCCTAACCGGAGCGCCCGGCCGCAAGGTCGGGCTGACCCCCATGAGATACAAAAAACAATCGCCCGTGACACGGGCCGAAGTCACGCCAAAGATTCTGGCCGCCATTGAGCGCACGGAGAACAAGCCGCCGCACCTGGTGCGTGATCTCTTGCACCTTGACGAAGTGCAAGAGTTCATCCACCCCGACACACGCGGGCCACAAACGCCAGCGGGCTACGCCACACCGGTTGGGCACTTCATCGATCCCGAAACCGCTGTTGTCGCCCGTGCACTGGTCGGCGTCATGCTGGTGGTGGTCGGCTTCGTCCTTGGCAAAGTTTTTTAGGAGACGACATGTCTGAGCAACAGCAAGCCCCTGATATGCAAGCAGCGCTCTTGGCGCTGCTCTCTCAAGCGCAGCAGCAACCGGCAGCTGTTAATTCTGCGGGGGGTTGGACGCAACCAGCCCCAACCGCTGCCTTGCCCATCACCGGCATCTCAATCCCGGTCAAGATCGAGACGCCTATCGGCTCAGTGCGGGTAGACCTGCACTTACCCGCCGAATGCGGCCAATCCCCCCAAGCACTGTTGGCGGCCATCCAAGGGCTAGCCAATGCCGGATATCCCGTCGATGCCTGGCAGCCGCGTAATCAAGATGGTGGTAACGGCTGGGGCGGTAACGGCGGAAACTCCGGTGGTTGGGGTGGTCGCTCCGGTGGTTATGGTGGTGGCGGCTACAGCGGGAACCGTGGCGGTTACAACGGCGGGAGGCGCTGGTCATGATGGGCATTGTTCCGATTGTGGCGCATAGCACGGAGCCAGCCCGTTACGCCGTCATGGATATTGAGACGGCAGACGCCGACGAATCAGCGGTTGCAGTGGCCAAGGAGCTACTCAAGGCTCCAAAAAATTGGAAAGCGGAGACAGTGGAGCGTAAGCGACCCGAGCGAGAAGCGGCAATAGAGCGGAAAGCGGCGCTGCTTGATGCCTCTCCCATCACCTGCTTGAGCTTAAAAACAGACCGCATAGCCGTCCTCTTCAACGGCATGGGCAATGATTCCTTTGATATCCCTGGCTGGGTGGTGTTGCCTTGTGAGGACGAAAAAGGATTGCTCATGACGCTGCGGGTCTTGCTGAACGCCAGCACCTGTCAAAGCACGGAGCTAGTCGGCCAAAATTTTGGCTTTGATATCGGCAAGCTGCGCAATGCCTACATGCGCCACCGCCTCTATTTGCCGTGTGCGTTGATGCCTGGCGATGGTTCGCCCCCGATGTTCGATCTAATGCGCCAGATTCGCTATTTCTCGACCGAATATCACAACGAACCCTTCGTTTCGCTGGAAGTCATCGCTCGCATCCTTGGTCTGCCACAACCGAAGCAAGTCATTAAAGGGTCGGACTGCCCACGGCTTTACAAAGAAGGGCGCTATCAGGAAATCCTGATTTACAACGCCATTGATGCCGAAACAACCGAGCGAGCCTACCTACTTATGACTGGCAACGCTCCGGATTTGGCATGACCAAATGTCCGCCCCACCCCTCAGCAACCCCCACCACGCCGCTACGATGGCCGCTCAGGCGCCAGCGGGTGGGGATTTTATCGACGATATTCCGTTTTGATGACCAGCCAATCTCAGGAGTTGCAATAGGTATGAGCACGTTTTTGGTTACATTCGGGCAGAGGTACAGAACGGAAGCGCACCCGACTTTTGGAGAGTTCTCGTCTCTCCCGGATGGCTGGGTTGAGGTTGACGCGCTGACTCACTCTGAGGCAAGGGATAAAGTCAACAGCGCAATCGGAGCAACGTATTCCATGATCTACACCGCCGAAAATTTCAGCCCTGAGCTTTTTCCGTCCGGTTGTCTTGGGAAAATTTAGGGAGGGGATTGCTTTGAATAACGCTGATTTAATCGACTGTGACGCATTAGTGGCCGAACTAAACCGGAAATACGAACGCTGGAATCTTTATCGCATCAAATTCGGCTTTGCGATTACGCTGCGCAACAACAAATATGTAGTGGATGCCTATACCGTAGATGACCCACTGCTGAGCGAGTGCCTAAGAAAGGCCGTCGCTATCGTCCCAATCCCGCGTATCCCACCGCGCCCGCCTGAAACGCCCGTACTGGAGGCGTTTCATAATCATGGCAAGCAATGGATCGTGCTCGATAAAGACCGCTATTACCAGCCGGTCTATTGCCTCTCACAAAAAGAAGCCGAAGCCAAGGTACCGGAACTGCTCGAAATAGCGAAAAAGCGGAAATTAGAATGGGATGATCGATATCTTGAACTCGTGCGAAACGGACAGCACGGGGTTGATTTCCTTTTTACAAAGGACCCGGAGATTAAGATCCAGTGAAAATAACCGGCAAATTAATATGGCTCGGCACGCCAGAAAGCCAAGAGACCGCAATGATCGTGATTGCTACCGAGCGTGGGGATATTGTCATCCCGTGCGCTCAACACGAGGCTGTGCAATGCGCGTCGCTACTCTTTGAGCAGGTTGAAATCCACCTCTGTAAAGCGGCGGTCATGGGGGAAAGCAATGAGTGAATTAAATAGCGCTATTGGCTCTCTCTACGATCTCAAGCCCGGCGATACGGTGTTGGTGGAAATGGATGTCGCTGGTCATGTTAACCCAGACCTGAGCTACGATATCGTTAGCCGGGTTACAGCGCGTCTCATTTATGTTGATGGCCACAGCAGGCCGTATTACAAAAAAACTGGGCAAATGAAAGGAAGCAGTCGATACCGCATCGCGCCCTACGATGAGAAGCGCTATGACGATTTTATGTCAAGCCAACGAGCGAAGCTTAACAAAGCGCGACTGCTTGACAAGATCAGGGGAACTGCTGAGCGCATGTCAATAGACGAGCTTGAGCGATTGGCGAAAACGATGGGGATTGAGCCGTAATGACTGACATCCTCACCCTCAAAGAGGCCGCTAAATTGCTCCGGTGCAGCACGGAGACGGTGCGCCGGCGCGTCAAAGCCAAAATCATTCCGGGACGACTCGGCTTAGGCGGATGGCGGTTTTCGCGTGCGGCACTGGTAGACTATATCGCAACACGGGAGGAGGAGCCGCAGAGCACAGCATGGGTCTCTACAAACGCGACGGGTCGCATTACTGGTGGGCGCGCATTACGGTCAACGGCCGCACAGTGCGCGAAAGTACTGGGACTGCCGATGAGCGGGCCGCAGAGGAGTGGATCGCCCGGCGTCGCGCCGAACTCTGGCGGCAGGTGCAATTTGGCGAGCGTCCGATCTATCGTTGGGAGGACGCCATCATCAAATGGCTAGAGGAGGCTAAACACAAAAAGGACTGGCGCGGGGATCGCCAGCGATTAGCCCTGCTCTACCCTGCCCTACAAGGCCAGCCGCTGGGCGCCATCACCCATGATCGGCTCTCTAAAATCCTCACCAGCCATCCCCAACTCAAAACACCAGGCGCGCGCAATCGCTACCGCGCCACCATCAGGGCCATCCTCCGCAAAGCCGAACGTGAGTGGGAGTGGCTCGATAAAGCCCCCATCATCCGGCTGGAACGCGAGCCGCCTAGTCCCGGCCGCTGGATTACCCGCGAAGAAGCTACCCGGCTCATTGCCGTCGCACCCCCTCACTTGCAGCCGGTCATCCGGTTTGCGCTCGCTACGGGGCTGCGCAAATCCAATCTGCTAGGACTGCGCTGGGATCATATTGATTTGGCCCGCCGGCAACTGTGGGTCACGCCCGATGATGCCAAGGGCGGCAAAGCCATCGGCCTCCCGCTCAATGGGCTGGCGATGACCGTATTAAATGCGTGTCGAGGCCACCACCCAGACTACGTGTTTACCGTGGAGGGTCGCCCCTACCGCTGGATTGATCATCGCACCTGGCAGCGGGTGTGTGCGGATGCGGGGGTGCCTGGGTTGCGCATCCACGATCTACGCCACACCTGGGCATCGTGGCTGGCACAGGCTGGCGTTGATCCGCAACACCTCAAAATGCTGGGTGGTTGGTCTACGCTCGCCATGGTCGAACGGTACTCACATCTCAATGTCGAGCATCTGCGAGAGGCCGCAGAACGGATACCCGACACATTATCAGCACAGTCCGATATTGCCGATTTTTCGGCCTACCGGAATGGGAGGATAACCTGTTGATTTGGCGGAGAGGGTGGGATTCGAACCCACGTGGGGTGGTTAGACCCCCATCCGATTTCGAGTCGGCGCCGTTGTGACCGCTTCGGTACCTCTCCAGAAAAGGATTTGGAGCAAATGCGAAAGAGCTTTATATTGTACTGTATCGCCAAATTTTGCCAATCCCTATTGATTGTTTCCTTGGTATAAAACCTTTAAACAAAAATCTCGCTCGGCCGGCAAAGACGCAATGAAACAGGTCTCTCAACTTAGCTACGATTTTCGGTCTGTCAATTCACCAACTGACCGCCATGACGCCGCCGGTCGCCCCCTGGTGGCTGATTTGATTACACACAGCAAAGCTTTTTGGCGCAAGGTGCGCAATGCTCTGCCGAAGTGGCAACGCCGACACGTTCCCGTAGCGCCCGCTGTACCTTCCGAGCCACCCGTTGAACTGGCTGAACCTGCTCAACCTGCTGCTCAACCCCCAGCCCGATTCCAAGACCACCTTCTCCATTGGCTGAAGCGGTTTGCACTCTATTTGAGCGCGGTTATAGCCGCTTGCGCGATAGCCATCGGCTTTTTCCGACAAATTCCGTTATTGCAAGATTTACCACAACTCGTAAAAAACATCAGTGATCCACAAGCTGCGCGTTTGGCCCCAGTAGCGCCAACACCGCCGGCAGTCTCGGTACCTGAAACCAGTCCACCACCAGCGGCACCAGCGGCACCAGCGGTTGCGCAGGCTCCGCTCGCATCGCAACAGGCACCCATCACCCCGCAGGTCTTGCCCACCGAGACCCCAGCCACGCAAGTGCCGCCGGAACAGATCGGCGCTATCACCGTTACGACGACATTACCGGAATCAATGACGGCTCCGGCTCCCGCTAACGACCCGAACGCCACCGGACAACCATCCGCAGCCGTACCCGAGCAAGCGAATGCAGCGGCTGCGCAAGCTAATCCTTCGACGCCAGCTTCGACGCCACAACCTGATGCAGCGACTGCCGAAAGCGCTCCGGCCGTGGCGCCGCAACAAGAAATCCAGCAATTACTGGTTGACGCCCAGCAACAAATGGCCAACCGAAAGTTCATCTCTCCGCCCAGCGGCAACGCGCTGCAAAGCTATCAGCGCGTTCTTGAGCTTGAACCGACCAATCCGGTCGCTACTGAAGGCATCCAGCGCATTAGCACATACTACCAAGACATCGCTAAGCAGAGCCTACAACAAGGCCGAATCGACGAAGGTTTGGCCTACATTAACCGAGGTCTGCGGGCCACGCCTAAAAGCGCCACCCTTTTAGGTTTGCGGCGAGAAGCCCGTTTGGCCAAACAGCGACAAGAAGAGCAGCGGCAAGCCGTGTTACTGGAGGAAAGGCGGCAACAAGAAACCGCCGATCTTGTAAGGCGGCGTCAAGAAGATCTGATACAACCCACGCAAACACAACAGCCTAACCAGACTCAGCCTGCTCAGCAGCCTGCCCAGCCAAACCGCGAGATTCGCGTGATACCCCGTCAGTCGCTGCCAAGACCCCCTCAATCCTGGGGACAGCGCGCACCTCAAGCACCCTCTTTCAACGAAAGCGGGTTCAATCAGCGCTGAGGGTAAACGGATCGCCAGGGGATGGCCTAGCACGTCGGGCGCGGAAAAAATCGCGCAGTAGCGCTCCACATTCTTCCGCTAGCACTTCACCACAAACCTCGGCACGATGATTCAGCACCGGCGATTTCAGTAAATTAAACACCGAACCGGCCGAGCCAGCGCGTGGGTCGGGAGCGCCAAACACCACCCGCCCGACGCGCGCTTGCACCAGAGCGCCGGCACACATGGGGCATGGTTCCAGGGTGACGTACAAGGTGCTGTCAAGCAATCGGTAGTTGCCGATGCGCCTGCCAGCCGACCGCAGCGCTATGACTTCGGCGTGGGCAGTGGGATCGCAGGCACCAATGGACTGATTCCAACCTTCACCGATGGCTTCACCCAAGCGCACCAGCACCGCGCCAACCGGCACTTCGCCGACAGCCGCAGCTCGCACAGCCAAGCCCAGCGCAACACGCATCCAGTGCCGATCCTGGCTCTCGATCTGTGCCAAATCCTCATCCATCGCTCAAACGGGTCCATTCGGACTCACTGAATCGACGGATCTATCGAGCGTCAAACGCACCGCGCGCGCCAGATCGTGTTTCAGGAAGGGCTTCTCCAGTAGCGAACACTTCAGAGGTTTCAGGCTCGCTTCGATACAATCGGTATAGCCGGACATACAGAGAATCTTGAGAGTCGGTCGCCGCTTCCGAGCCTCGGTCACTAAATCAAAGCCGCTGAGTCCTCCCGGCATTGTCATATCGCTCAGCAACAGATCCAGTGAAGTATCGATCTCTAGAATCTCCAGGGCCATCTTGCCGTTGGCCGCCTCGCGCACGGTATAACCTAATCCCAGCAATGCACGCGCGACGAAATAGCGGATATCCGGGTCATCTTCCACCAACAGAATCGACTCCCGACCGCGCAGTGGGCTTTCACTGGCAGGGATTGCCGCTGAAACCGGCGCTTGCGCCTTCGCCTTGGATATATAACGCGGCAGATACAATTCCACTGTGGTGCCGCTGCCTATCTGGCTGTGAATTCGCACATGGCCACCGGATTGCTGCACGAATCCATACACCATGCTCAAGCCCAACCCAGTACCATCACCGACTCCTTTGGTGGTAAAAAACGGCTCGAAGGCTTGTTCCAGCACCGCCGGGGCCATGCCGGTACCGGTGTCAGCCACGCTGAAACGAACGTAGTCGCCCGGCATGACATCGGGATAGCGGCCGGCGTAAGCCTGATCGAGTGTCACGTTGACCGCTTCGATTCGCAATTGACCACCACCTGGCATGGCATCACGGGCATTGATCGCCAGATTGAGAGCCGCGTTGGCGAGCTGGCCAGGATCGACCCAAATAGCCCACACGGAATCGTCGGCCAGCGTTTCCAGCTCAATGCTCGGACCCAAGGTCCGCTTTAGCAGTTCTGCGATTTCCTGTAATTGCTGGTGCGGCAACAACAAGCACGGCTGAAGCGTTTGCCGCCGGGAAAAAGCCAGTAAGCGGCGCGTAAGATCGGCGCCGCGCCGCGCCGCATTCATCGCGGTGCTGATCGCCTTGTACTGTTCGGGCTGTTCACACAAAACCTCCTCGACGGCGGCAAGGTTGCCAAGGATGACAGTCAGCAGATTATTGAAGTCGTGGGCGATACCCCCGGTCAACTGGCCAACCGCTTTCAGTTTTTGTGCCTGATTGAGCGCCATTTGCGTTTGCCGGAACTCGGTCAAATCCTCACCGAGCACAAAACAGCCCACCACGCGCTCTGCGCCATGTCGTGTGCGCTCGGTGATATGGGGAATGAAATAGGAGCGGACATACATCCGGCCGGTGGGGGTGGCCAGTTCGTACTCGACATGGGTGCTTTGGCCATCGAATGCCGTCGCCAGGTGGCCCCGCAACCGGCGGGCCAAGGCTGGCTCCAGCACATCCCCAAACGGCTGACCGAGAAACGCCTCGGCCGGCAGCCCAAACCATTCGGCGTGCTTTTGATTGACGAACACATAGCGCTGCCGGTCGTCCAGATAAGCGATCAAAACCGGCACGGTATCGGTGATCAGACGCACCCGATTTTCGCTTTCGCGCAGGGCGGTGTGAATGCGTTGGCGCTCTTCAATCTCGCGCGTGAGTTGGGCATTGAGCGCTTGCAGCTCAGCGGTGCGCTCGCGGACTCGCTCTTCCAATTGTTCATAGCTAGCGCGCAAGGCCAGCTCGGCGTGCTGGCGGGCGGTGATATCTTCGTAGAGGGTGATAAACCCGCCATCGTCGATGGGTTCACCGCGAATTTTTAATACGGTGCCATCGGGGCGAGTACGCTCGAAACTGTGGCTTTGAAATTGCCTCGCCAAATCAAGCCGTTCCGCGACCAGCGTCGCCGGATCGCCAGGGCCATATTCACCGCGCCGCGCGTTGTAATCGAACAGCACGGCGAACGGTAGGCCAACCTGGAGTAATTCCGGTGGAAAACCCAACAGCTCGGCAAAGCGGCAATTCCAGACTTGCAAGCGCAGATCTTTGTCAACGATGCTGATCGCTTCACGCAAATGATCCAGGCTGGCCAGCGTCCACAGGCCCCGCTCGGTATCTGGCAATCCGCGCAATTCGGGTGGCGATTTTTCGGGCGATTCGCACATGAGAGCGACCCTCCGTCAACCTCATTCCCACTCAATGGTCGCCGGTGGCTTGCCTGAGATATCGTAGACCACTCTGGAAATACCGGGCACCTCGTTGATGATCCGGCGCGAGACCAAATCCAAAAACTCATACGGTAGCTGCGCCCAGCGGGCGGTCATGAAATCGACCGTTTCCACCGCTCGCAAGGCGATGACATAATCGTACCGGCGGCCATCGCCCATCACCCCAACTGATTTGATCGGCAGGAATACCGCAAACGCCTGGCTGGTCTTGGCGTAAAGCTCATGCCGGTAAAGCTCCTCAATGAACAGATGGTCAGCCCGGCGCAGCAAATCAGCAGAGTCCTTGCGCACCTCGCCCAAAATGCGAACCCCCAGCCCAGGGCCGGGGAAAGGATGGCGATAGACCATCTCCGAGGGCAGACCCAGTTCCACACCCAAGCGCCGCACTTCGTCCTTGAACAGTTCACGCAGTGGCTCAATCAGCTTCATGCGCATCGCCGCCGGCAGGCCGCCCACATTATGGTGGGATTTGATGACGTGCGCCTTGCCGGTTTTGGCGCCGGCCGATTCGATGACATCCGGGTAAATGGTGCCTTGCGCCAACCATTTGATGTTGCGCAGTTTGGTGGCTTCTTCTTCGAAAATCTCCACAAACAGCGCCCCGATGATTTTGCGCTTTTGCTCTGGATCGGTGATGCCGCTGAGGGCGGCCAGAAACCGGTGTTCGGCATCCACCCGGATCACTCGTACCCCAAGATGCTGGCCGAAGGTGCGCATGACCTGATCGCCCTCGTGCAGACGCAGTAAGCCCGTATCGACAAACACGCAGGTCAATTGATCACCGATAGCCCGGTGTAGCAAGGCGGCGACCACCGAGGAATCGACCCCGCCGGAAAGCCCCAGCAGCACGTCATCATCACCGGCTTGCGAACGGATAGCGGCAATGCTGTCTTCAATGATGTTGCCGGTGGTCCACAACGCCTCACAACCACACAGATCCAGCACGAAACGGCGCAGAATGCGCTCACCCTGCCGGGTATGGGTCACCTCAGGATGGAATTGCACGCCGTACCAGCGCCGCTCTTCGTCGGCCATGCCGGCGATAGGGCAAGTTGCGGTACTGGCGATTCGGGTAAATCCCGGAGGCAACGCGCTGACCCGATCCCCATGGCTCATCCAGACATCCAGCAAACCGTACCCTTCCGGGCTGGCGTGGTCTTCAATATCCCGCAACAAAGCGGAATGGGCATGAGCACGAATCTGGGCGTAACCGAATTCACGGTGGCCTGCTGCTTCAACCGCACCGCCCAGTTGCACAGTCATGGTTTGCATACCATAGCAAATACCCAGCAGCGGAACGCCGAGGTCGAACACCACTTGCGGCGCGCGCGGGCCATCCGCCACAGTAGTCGATTCCGGACCACCCGATAAAATGATGCCGCGCGGATGAAAGGCGCGTAGCGCAGCCGGCTCGGCATCGTAGGGATGAATCTCGCAATAAACACCGATTTCTCGCACGCGGCGTGCAATTAACTGCGTGTATTGAGCGCCGAAGTCGAGAATCAAAATACGGTCGAGATGAATATCGCGAGCGGTCATAGCATCATTTCCTACCCCCGTAACGGGGAAGAGCGCATGGTGTGGTGGGGTAATTGGAAGTTCTCAATCAACCCGATAGTTCGGCGCTTCCTTGGTAATCGTCACGTCGTGGACGTGGCTTTCCCGCATCCCGGCGCTGGTTACCCGCGTAAAGGCCGGCTTGACCCGCATTTCAGCGATATTTTGACAACCGACATAGCCCATGCTGGAGCGCAACCCACCCATCAATTGATTGATGATCGCCAGCACGCTGCCTTTGTAAGGCACTCGCCCCTCAATGCCTTCCGGTACCAATTTCTCGACCGCGCTGCCTTCTTGAAAATAGCGGTCGCTGGAGCCGTGCTGCTGGGTCATCGCGCCGATGGAACCCATGCCCCGGTAAGATTTATAGGAGCGGCCCTGAAACAGCTCGACTTCACCGGGTGCTTCCTCAGTCCCTGCAAACAGGCTGCCGATCATGACCGTATGAGCGCCGGCGGCGACCGCCTTGGCCAGATCGCCGGAGTAGCGAACCCCACCATCGGCGATGACCGGTACATCGGTATCGCGCAACGCCTCGGCGACATTGGCGACCGCGCTGATCTGAGGCACACCGACCCCCGCGATGATGCGGGTGGTACAGATTGAGCCGGGACCAATGCCCACCTTCACCGCATCCGCGCCCGCTTCCACCAGATCACGGGCGGCGGCGGCGGTAGCGATATTGCCGCCAATGACCTGTACTTTCGGGTAGCGGGTCTTGATCCAGCGCACCCGATCCAGCACATTGCGGGAATGACCATGCGCAGTATCGACTACGATCACGTCGATATCCGCCCCCACCAGCGCCGCGACGCGCTCTTCGGTATCACCGCCGGTGCCGACCGCCGCGCCAACCCGCAACCGACCCCACTCATCCTTGCAGGCAATGGGGTAATCGCTGGATTTCTGGATATCCTTGACCGTGATCATGCCACGCAATTGAAAGCGGTCATTGACGACCAGCACTTTTTCAATGCGATATTTGTGCAACAGTTCGACCACCTCGCCACGCCCAGACCCTTCTCGCACGGTCACCAACCGTTCCTTGGGGGTCATGATGGTGCTGACCGGCGCATCCAAATTATCTTCGAACCGCAAATCGCGGCTGGTCACAATACCGACCAGATCCTCCCCAGCCACCACCGGCACGCCAGAGATATGATGAGCGCGGGTCAGGGCCAAAACCTCACGAATGGTGGTCGTCGGCGCCGTCACGATAGGATCGGTGATCACCCCGCTTTCGTACTTCTTGACCCGCCGAACTGCTTGGGCCTGTTTTTCAACGGGCATATTCTTATGGATAATGCCGATGCCACCTTCCTGCGCTAGCGCGATGGCCAGCCGCGATTCCGTGACGGTATCCATCGCTGCCGAAAGCAATGGAATATTCAGGGTGATAGCCCGCGTTAGGTGGGTTCTCAGGCTTACGTCCTTGGGCAGCACCGCAGAATAATCGGGAAGCAGGAGAACATCGTCGAAGGTTAAAGCTTCTTGCACAATGCGCATGGCGGCGGAGCCTCAGAACTTAGCTAAATAAAGCAAGTTAGTTTACGTTAAGCACCGGCAGACGGTAAACAACGGATGCACGGCCCATAAGAGCGAGACCGCTTGCCATTTTCAGTTATTTATCAATAGGGATAGCTACGATTCAACCTGTGAAAATCCAAAATACGGCGCTCTATACGAAAGGGTGAAATTTTCTGATGGCTACTCGTGAGACCTATACCGTTTCTCGCTTGAACCAGGAAGCGCGCACGCTGTTGGAAGGGCAATTCGCTTCATTGTGGGTCGAAGGTGAGGTATCGAATTTAACGCGCCCCTCTTCCGGGCATCTTTACTTCTCGCTAAAAGATGCCCGCGCGCAAATCCGTTGTGCGCTCTTTCAAAATCGAGCGTTCTTATTCCGCGACTGCCCGCATAACGGTCAGCAGGTCTTGGTGCGGGGCCGAGTTAGTCTGTACGAGCCGCGTGGTGATTATCAAATCATCGTTGATTACGTGGAAGAAGCGGGAGCCGGTGCATTGCAGCGCGCTTACGACGCATTGCGTCTTAAGTTGGAACGAGAAGGATTGTTCGCACCCGAACGCAAGCGACCCCTACCCGCCTTTCCTCGCCAAATCGGCGTCATCACCTCGCCGACCGGCGCGGCAATCCGTGATGTCCTGGCGACATTACGTCGGCGCTGCCCCAGTCTGCCGGTGCTGGTCTATCCGGTGCCAGTCCAAGGCGAAGGCGCGGCCGCGCACATCACCCGTACCCTGCACCTCGCAGCCCAGCGCCAGGATTGCGATGTCTTGCTGCTGGTAAGGGGTGGCGGCTCGCTGGAGGATTTGGCCACCTTCAACGACGAAACGGTGGTTCGGGCGATTTGCCAATGCTCTATCCCGGTCGTGGCGGGGATCGGCCACGAAACCGATGTCACTATCGCCGATTTTGCCGCCGACGCCCGTGCCGCTACCCCAACGGCCGCCGCCGCTCTAGCCGGCCCCGACATGCTGGCGTGGCTTGTAAAAATCGGCTCGCTCGACGAGCGTTTACAGCGCGCGATACAACAAGCGCTGCATCGCCAGCGCCGACATCTGCATGGCTTGCAGCAGCGCCTGGTTCGGCAGGAGCCACGCCGCCGCCTGCTAAGCCACACCCAGCGTGTCGATGAACTGGATCAGCGCCTGCGGCAAGCGCTATATCAGCAGATGAACCGTGAACGGATTGCCCTCAACGGCTTAGCCGGGCGTTTGGGCGCGCGGGCGCTCGCCGACCGCGTGCGTACCCAGCGTCGGCAATGGGAACAACTGGCCGGGCGTTTGGGTCACGCGATGCACCAGCGCGTGCGGGTCGCCGCGCAGCGCAACCAAACCCTCAGCGGCCAACTCCAGGTCCTCAGCCCATTGGCAACCTTAGAGCGCGGCTACGCCATCCTGCGGCGACCAACCGATAGAGCTATCTTGCGCCGAGCCAGTCAAACCACAGTCGGTGAAACCCTGGAAGTGCTGTTGAGTGAAGGCCGCTTGCACTGTGAAATCACTGCCCTTTCTGGGGTAGACTTCCCGAACACGCCACCCACGTATCGCCAACCGACTTGACGCCCTTTTCGGTCAGATACCGGGAAATCGCCCTTCAGCCGCGCCATAATCATTTCATTTGCTCCCGCCACCGGGATTTGCCCACATGGCTTCCTCATCAGAACAAGAACGCCGCCAACATCATCGCATCCGCTTCCCGATCTCGGAGCGACCCGCTTTTTTGATCGCGAGCCAATCCTTTGCCGTGATCGATGTCTCGGCCCGCGGCTTACACTACGTCATGACTGAGCCACCATTGCCCGCGATGCGTGAGAATATCAGTGGTATCCTGCAATTCCGGCGAGGGACGCGGGTTGCCGTCGAAGGCGTGGTAGTGCGCTCTCAAAATGAACGGGTGGCCCTCCACCTCAACCGAGAAATTCCCTTTTCAATCCTTTTGGCTGAGCAACGCTACTTGCATGCTCGCTATCCGATGTGGTCTTGAGTAACCACTCCCTCACCCTTGCAGGACACCCGCTATGGAGCTAGAAATTCTCAGCCGTCGCCCGGAAACAGCCCCTAACGGGCCACCGCTCCTGTTCTTGCACGGTTCCTTTACCGATGCCCGCGTCTGGGAGGTCTACTTTTTGCCTTTTTTCGCGCAAAAAGGTTATGAAGCGCACGCCCTTAGCCTGCGTGGCCACGGTCGCAGCGAGGGTCGCCCGAATTTGCACATCTGGCGATTAGCGGATTACGTCACCGATCTGGCCCAAGCAGCGGCTAAACTGACCCAACCGCCGATCATCATTGGCCATTCGATGGGCGGCATGGTCGTCCAGAAATATCTGGAAAACTCACCCCGGATTGCGGGCGTTATCTTGATGGCCTCGGTACCGCCGCAAGGCTTGCTGCCTTCCAATCTGCACATGGCCATGCGCCATCCTTTCCTGTTCCAGCAAATGGCGCTCTTTTCACTGCTGGGTCCAAATTATGGCTCAATCGATATGATGCGGCGTCTGCTGTTTTCCCCGGATATACCGAACGCGAAGCTGCATGAGTATTTCCATTATATGCAGGCCGAATCGCAGGTGGTGTCGCTGGACATGATGGGCCTGAACCCGTTGCGCTTGAAACCGGGGCAAGCGACGAACACACCGCTGCTGGTCTTGGGAGCGCAACGCGACACGTTCATCTCGCCGGCGCTGATCCGGGAAACGGCCCGTTTCTATCAGGCCGAGCATCACATTCTCCCCAATATGGCGCACGCGATGATGCTGGAGGAGAACTGGCGCGATGCGGCCGATTATCTGTTGAGCTGGATTGAGCGAGCCGTGACAAATCCGAGCGAAGCCGCCACAGCGTAAAACGCGGCCTCGACACCGATCCTCTCGCCGGATCACCCAGCCCGTGTCAGCCGTCACGCAATAGTCGGCGCAGGATTTTGCCGACGTTGCTCTTGGGCAATTCGCTGCGAAATTCGACTCGACGCGGCAGCTTGTAGCCGGTCAAATGCTCGCGGCAATGGGCGATCAGCGCATCGGCAGTCAGCGCCGGATCTTTTTTCACAACCACGATCTTGACCGCCTCGCCCGATTTTTCATCCGGCACTCCGACGGCGGCCACTTCCCGTACACCGGGATGGCGGGCGACGACATCCTCCACCTCGTTAGGGTAGACGTTAAAGCCGGAGACGAGAATCATGTCCTTTTTGCGGTCTACGATGCGGATATAGCCGAGTTTATCGACATAGGCGATGTCGCCAGTCCGCAGATAACCATCATCGGTCATCACCTTGGCGGTCTCTTCCGGGCGGTTCCAGTAGCCGTACATTACCTGCGGGCCACGCACGCAAAGCTCGCCGGTTTGATCCTCACCAATGCCGCGCTTGCGGTTTTCATCGTCAAGAATCGCCACGTCGGTGGAAGGCAGCGGCAACCCGATGCTGCCGTTGTAATCGACCAAGGTGAGTGGATTGATGCAGACGGCCGGCGAGGTTTCGGTCAAGCCATAGGCCTCAATCAACGGCATTCCGGTCACCTGGCGCCAGTTTTCGGCCACTGCTCGCTGCACGGCCATACCACCGCCCAGGCTCACTTTGAGGGTGCTAAAATCCAGTTGCGCAAAACCCGGCACATGGAGCAAGCCGTTGAACAGCGTGTTGACACCGGTGATGATGGTAAAACGGATCTTGCTCAGTTCCTTGACCAGACCCGGCAAATCGCGGGGATTGGTGATCAGGATATTCTCGCCGCCCAACTTCATGAAAGTCAGGCAGTTCGCGGTGAGCGAAAAGATGTGATAGAGCGGCAAGGCGGTGATCACAACTTCTTCTCCCAGCCGCAAAAAAGGGTACAACCACGCCGAGGCTTGCTGCAAATTGGCGACCAGATTCCCGTGGGTCAGCATGGCACCTTTCGCCACCCCAGTAGTCCCGCCTGTGTATTGGAGAAATGCCAGATCGTCGTGGCCGAGCGGTGTGTCGGTCAAAGCCTGGCCACTGCCGGCTTTAAGCGCCGCGCGGAATGAGATCGTGCCGGGAATATGCCACGCGGGCACCAGCTTTTTCACATATTTGATTGCGAAATTAACCAACAGCCGTTTGGGCATGGGTAACAAATCGCCCAACTGGGTCATCACGACGGTTTTAAGCGGGGTTTTAGCGATCACCTCTTGTAGGGTGTGAGCAAAATTTTCGGCGATCACAATGGCGGTCGCGCCGGAATCGATCAACTGATGTTCCAGTTCTCGCGGTGTATAGAGCGGATTGACGTTCACCACCACCATGCCAACGCGCAGCACGCCGAATACGGCGACCACGTATTGCAGGAGATTGGGCATCATCAGCGCGATGCGGTCACCTTTTTGCAGCCCCTGCCTTTGCAGAAAAGCCCCAAAATCTCGGCTAAGGCGCTCAACATCCCGATAGCGCAGTGTCATGCCCAGGTTGGAATACGCCGGCCGTTCGGCGTAACGGGCACAACTTTTTTCGAGGATATCCTTGAGCGAGCTAAATTCGTTCAGATCAATTTCCGCCGGTATGCCGGGGGGATACTCTTTGAGCCAGATTTTTTCCACGCCACACTCCTCGCTATTGGGGATCACGTTATGAAAGGGGTACATCCGTTTTTATCAGTATGGCTGAACTTCGCCTTGCCGGAGATAGAGAACATGCCGGGGCTGAGGTTTTTGCAATCATCACAGCCAATTCGACCCTGCAATTGGATAGCCTCCCTTGACTGCGCCGGCCAGATCAGAAACCCACCTGAATCAGTAGCAAATTTGACCTAAACTTCTGTCAAATCTCCGTCAAGTCAACCCATCATACCCAGCGAGAGCACAAGCCATGAACCTGAAAATCGGCGATCCCGCCCCGATGTTTTCGGCCACGGCCACCGATGGTAGCCAGATCAAGCTGTCCGATTATCTAGGCACCAAATTGATCCTGTACTTCTATCCAATGGACGACACCCCTGGCTGCACCAAACAGGCGTGTTCCCTGCGTGACTACCACCAAGAAATCCTCGATAAGGGTGCTGCGATTCTTGGTGTCTCTACCCAAGATACCGACTCGCACCGGCGCTTCACCGAAAAGTATGGCATCAACTTTCCGTTGCTGGCCGATACCGACAGTGCGGTAGCCACGGCCTATGGGGCGCTGGGTAGTAGCGGCTTGATCGGCGCAGCGAAAAGCCTGTTCGGGGTCGCCAACCGAATGACCTTTATCATTAATGAAAGTGGCCGTATCGCCCATATCATTGACAAGCCCGACTGCGCCAATCACGCTGAGCAAGTCCTCAAGCTACTGTAAACTTCCTGTTGGCCAACTTTGGTACTCATCGACCACAATCGACCACAATAGTGATTCGTGTGCCTAGAGGATTGCTTGTCGCCAGCCCCTGGCGACATAATTACGTTACGCTGGTATTCGATGTAGCCGTTTCGCCGCGGTTTAACCGCACGGTGGTAGCGTTCGGCCACCTCTCCCACCCATTGCGGCCCATTAGCAAGGAGTCCCGCATGTCCGGGCAATATCGTGGTAAAAACCACTGCTTTGTCGGCTGGCACGGAACCCGATTCCGGCCGACCCGGCAACACCGATACGCTATCTGCGGCCAACACATGCGGTTATTCGCTAAAATCGATGACCTTGCTGCCAAACCTTTGGAGAACTGGGTGTGATTTCGCCTGAACCGGCCACTCTTCCTCAATGGGAACGGGGCGTTGCCAGCGAACAAGGCAGTCGCCACGAACAGCAAGATCGCTGGGGCATTTTTTGCGCTCCAGATCAGCAGGGGCTTCTCGCGGTCGTGGCCGATGGCATGGGGGGGCACCTGGACGGCGCCCTGGGCGCTCAGATCGTCGTCGATTCTGCGCGCCATTTCGCACAAAATTCGCTCAAATTGCTGCGCTCCGATCCACTGACCGCCTTAGAATCGCTGAATCGACAGATACACGACAGCATTAACCGCCAATCGGAAACAGCCCGCAGCACTGTCGTGATGGTATGGCTAGAACGGGACCGTGCCCACTGGCTGAATATCGGTGACAGCCGTCTCTACCATTTCCGGGGCGGTCGGCGGCTCATGCGTACTCGCGATCATTCCGCTGTGCAATTGCTGATGGATCTTGGCGAGATTGAGGAATCGCAGATGGCGAGCCACCCCGCCCAGAATCGCCTCTACCGCTGTCTTGGGGGACCCGATGATCCCAAGCCCGACAAGGGACACTTTTCAATCCAGTCCGGTGATGTATTGGCCCTGTGTTCGGACGGAGTCTGGGAATATGTGAGCGAATCAGAGCTGTGGGAAGCCACCCTCGCCAGCGGCCCGGTCACCGCAGCCGATGCACTGGCTACGCAAGCGGTCCAGCGTGGCGGGGCTAGCGCCGATAATGCCACCCTTATCCTGTTGCGCGGCAATATTGGAACGAGCACACCTACGCAATGGTTACAGGATGTGTCGGCCAAATTCGCGGGGCTGTTTAACCGCGCCCGCCAGTAGCATTCGGCAATGCTGCGCCACCGCTCGCACTCGCGCTCAACGACTTAAAGGGAAGCCCCATGACTGAAGAAAGCAATGCGCTGCCTGCGGGCTTCAGCTTGCACCGTTATCTAATAGACAGCATTTTGGGCGCTGGTGGCTTTGGGATCACGTATCGGGCGATTCATGAAGCGTTGGAAAATCAGGTTGCTCTCAAAGAGTATTTTCCTGCCGAATGGGCTTACCGCGACCATGACGCCATCACCGTGCGCGCCAACGCTCAAGGGCAAATTCCTGCCCGTAGCGGTGAACCTGCCTGTTACGATTGGGGTTTGCAGCGCTTCCTGGATGAAGCGAAAATTCTGGTACAAATCAATCACCCTTGCGTGGTCCGAGTCCGGGACTATTTCACGGCCAACGGCTCGGCCTACATCGTCATGGAGTATGAGGCCGGCGAATCACTCAGCGCCCTACTGCAACGGGGAGGCATTCTCCCTGAGAACGAGCTGCGTCACTTACTGGACGATGTGATGCCGGCCCTTGAAGCCGTCCATGGTCAGGGTTATCTGCACCGCGACCTTAAACCAAGCAATCTTTATATCCGCTCAGCCGATGACCGGGTGATGCTGATTGACTTCGGCGCCGCTCGACAAGCGCTGGGGCGGCGCACTCGCAGTGTCACCAGCGTTGTCACCCCCGGCTACTCGCCGATTGAGCAATATGTCACAGTCGGCGATGATTACGGGCCGTGGACTGACATCTATGCGCTCGGTGCCGTACTGTACCGCTGTATCACGGGCGCACCGCCCATTGAGGCGCCCGGCCGGGTTCTTAAAGATCCGGTACAGCCCGCCGTCGAATGTGGGGCCGGTTTGTATTCCCGCAGCCTGCTACGGGTGGTTGACAAAGCCCTGGCGGTTCGTCCCGAAGAGCGCTTCCAAACCGTAGCCGCTATGCGGGAAGCTCTACGCGGTGGCGATCAGCCGAACAATCGGGCCGATTTCCTCCAGGTTCCTCAACTGCGTCCTGAATTGCTGGATCTGCCGGCACCGAACGCCGCACCGTCCCTCAATGATGCGCTACCTCGCTCCAGGCCCTCGCTCATTGTTCTGGAAGACGACCCCCCCTGGGACGACCGCCAACCCGATCAGGCTGGATCGCAACTGTGGCGCTTTGAAAAGCCTGGCTTGCCCGGTTCAAGTGCAACCTCTTCCAACCAAAGCACCGAGACGCTCTCGGTAGCTGATGAAAAATCCTCCGGCTGGACGCTGGCCGATTTTGATACCCAAAACCCTGCCTCCGCATCGGTCGCCGTCGCCGCACCAGACTCTTCACCGCCAGCCAACGGCTCAGCGTCCCTGCCATGGTCCGAGACCCGTTGGGAACAACCCGATCAAGCCGTTTCACAAGTACGTCCTCCCGCCTGGGAGGAACCCCGCCCGGCGAGCGTACCCAGTGGACCGCAACCTAAACTTAGTGGCGCGACTCTGCTCAATCGCCCACCCCACTCAGCCGTCGAGCACCTCAGACAGGCAACGCTATACAAAGGTGGTGGAAGCCCTTCGACGGGTCTAGTCCGTCCAGAAAGCTCGGCACCTTTCTCCCAGCCGATCAATCGTCGCGAGGGCCTGGAACAGCCCCAATCTCAGCCAAAAACAATCGCGCCAATTGAGCCTGAGGGCGACGCCATTGCGTATGGCCCCACCCGGCAGGTCAACTGGAAATGGATTCTGATCATGGTCTGCGTAATTGCAGGGCTTTCGGGCGGTGGACTACTCGGTTACGAATACTTCAAGACCGTTCAGGAAGAACAGCGTCGGGAAGCGGTCAAAAAGCAACAGGCAGAAGAGGAAATCGCCCAGCGCGCCCAAGAAGATGCCCAGCGCCGAGAGGCGGATATTGCCGACCGGACCCAGAAATTTCGGAGCAGCCTGGCCAGCCATAATTTGATTGCCGCCGAATTAAATCTGGAACGCCTGGCCGAAGCGTATCCGGATCATCCAGTGCTGACCACGCTAAGATCCGAGTTGCGAATCGCCGAGCAACAAGGGGTTAGCACCAAAACCTGGGTGGATGAAAAAACCGGCATCAAACTGGCTTTTGTTCAGGGCGGCTGCTTTAACATGGGTAGTCCACCCAGTGAGCAAGATCGGGCCAGTGATGAATCCGCCCATCAGATCTGCGTTAAAAACTTCTGGATTAGCACGACGGAAACCACCAACCGCCAATACCACCGGTTCAAGCCCGATCACAGCAGCGGTTCTTTTCAAGGTCGTCCCTTGGATCGGGATGTCCAGCCCGTGGTGAATGTGACGTGGGAGAATGCCAAAGCATTTACCGAATGGCTATCGTGGGAAGCGGGCACCGGGAAACGCTTTCGGCTACCCACCGAAGCGGAATGGGAATACACCGCCCGCAGTGGTGCTACGACTCGTTATTACTGGGGCAACGAGATCGACCCGCGCTACGCCAATTTTTCTGATCGCAATGACCCGTCCGGCGCCTCGGTCAAAAGCTTGGATGACGGCCAAGCGGTCACTGCACCGGTCGGCAGCTATCTAGCCAACCGCTTTGGGATCTCAGACATGGCCGGTAACGTCTGGGAATGGACATGCTCGGAATACGACCGCGCTTACAGCGGCCAGGAGCAAGGCTGCTCCGATAAACCCGCCACTGACGGGTTGCGGGTGGTGCGCGGTGGTTCCTGGAACAATGGCCCTGGTGACTTACGCTCGGCAAAGCGTTTTGCCCGTAAACCCGATCAACGCGATGCGATGACTGGGTTCCGGGTCGTTATGGAAGAGTGACTTTTTTGGTAACCGTCTGTGGTTTTTTCTTCTAGGCCGATGCCTTGCGGCGGCTGACCATGAACGTGGCATTGCCTTCGACCACCACCTGATCCCGCACGGTGCAGACAGTCTGCATCACCACGCGCCGCCGTTCCAGGTTGATATCCTGGATGGTGCAAACGGTGGTTACGGTATCGCCGATCCGCACCGGAGCTGTGAACCGGAGCTGTTGGTCAACATAGACGGCGCCGGGACCGGGCAGGCGAGTACCGGCCACGCAGGAAATCAGGCCAGCGCAGAACATGCCATGCGCGATACGGCCCTTAAAGCGGGTCTGCGCGGCAAATTCTTCATTGCAATGCACTGGGTTATTATCACCGGTCAAGCCGGCAAACATGACCACATCGGTTTCGGTGACGGTTTTAGCATGAGATGCGCTCATGCCCACCTTCAAATCCTCCAAATAATAGCCATGGATACTGTCGTTGTGACCTTCGTGCGTGGAGTACATTCGCTTCTCCGATAAGTAGGAAACCCATCTCGCTTGGGCGAAAACCGCCCATAGCGTACATGACCCAGCGGATTAGTGGGAAATTTGGGTTCCAGGTTCAGCGGTTGGGATCAACCACGATGCGCCCTCGCACCTGGCCCGCCAGAATCGCTTCCGCCAAAGGAGGCACTTCCGTGAGCGAGATGGTTTGCGTCAAACGCTCCAGTGTGGCCGACGGCAAATCACGTACCAGCCGCGCCCATGCCGGCCGGCGCAGCGACAACGGGCACATCACCGAATCCACCCCCAATAACTGCACACCCCGCAGAATGAACGGCATGACCGTCGTGGGCAAATCGACCCCGCCGGCTAAGCCACAGGCGGCGACGGCACCGCCGTAATCGGTTTCCGCCAGCGCCCGCGCCAGGATCGAACCGCCGACTGTATCCACCACGCCCGCCCACAGTTGGGTCTCCAGTGGCCGGAACGGTCGGTTCATCTGCTCGCGGTCGATGATTTCGGCCGCTCCCAGCTCGCGTAGAAAGGTTTCGTTTTCTGGACGACCGGTCACGGCGGCGACGCGATAACCTAAACCGGCCAACAGCGCCACAGCCACGCTACCCACCCCACCACTAGCCCCGGTCACCAGCACGGGTTTGCCGGCATCCGGTTTGAGACCCGCGTGCTCCAGCGCCAGCACGCACAGCATAGCGGTGAAACCGGCGGTGCCGATGGCCATCGCCTGGCGACTATCCAGGCCGACCGGTAAGGGCACTAACCAATCAGCGGCAACCCGCGCTCGTTGGGCATAACCTCCCCAAAAACTTTCCCCGACTCCCCAACCGGTCAACACCACCGGATCACCCGGTCGATAGGTGGAACTGCTCGACTCAAGGACCGTCCCGGCAAAATCGATCCCTGGCACCAGGGGAAACCGCCGCACGATCTTGCCCTTGCCAGTGACCGCCAACCCATCCTTATAATTCAATGAAGAAAAATCGATAGCCACCAGCACCTCACCGGCCGGTAAATCAGTGAGGTTAAGATGGGTGATCTCTGCGTAGGTTTTGCCATCTCGCTGCTGCAATACCAAGGCTTTAAAATTCGCTGGGTCAGCCATGTCGCTAATTCCTTACATGAATAGGAGTGGATGTGGTTTACAGAGGGCGATAAATAAAACCCTACCGCCAACGACGTGTCGCGGTCAATAAATGCATTGCATCGCCGATGGGGAGTAAATACCATAACTTGCTGAGGTTTAGCTGGCCGGATCGTTGGCTCGATATCTTGTCAGATGTCTTTCTACGCCGCCTCCGCATTTGTCCGGCCGAACCAACCCAAAGGGGGTACGAGACGTGTTGATCTTGCTTTATCGGTCATAGATCAGCCCGTGCCCGAGGGCCAATAGATTGCAAAACGTAAGCGATCACAAAAAAAGGTATAACGATGAAATTATTAGTCGCCGTGAAGCGGGTGGTTGATTACAACGTCAAGGTGCGGGCGAAAGCGGATGGTTCCGGTGTGGAAACCGCCAACGTCAAGATGTCTATGAATCCATTCGACGAAATCGCCGTCGAGGAAGCGGTTCGGATGCAGGAAGCGGGCAAGGCCAAGGAAATCGTGGCGGTTTCCCTGGGTGTCGCCGCCTGCCAAGACACGCTGCGCACAGCGCTGGCGATGGGTGCAGATCGGGCCATTCTGGTGGAAACCGACGCCGAGTTGCAACCGCTGGCGGTCGCTAAGCTTCTTAAAGCCGTGGTCGATAAGGAAAAACCCGACCTAGTGATCTTGGGCAAGCAGGCTATCGACGATGACGCCAATCAAACCGGCCAGATGCTGGCGGCTCTGCTCGGCTGGTCGCAAGGCACCTTCGCTTCCAAAGTCGAGGTCGATGCTGGTGCAACCAAGGTCACCCGTGAAGTTGACGGCGGCCTGGAAACGGTGGCGTTGAAGTTGCCGGCCGTCGTGACCACCGACCTGCGCCTGAATGAGCCTCGCTTCGTCAAGCTGCCCAATATCATGAAGGCCAAGAAAAAGCCGCTGGATGTGCTCAAACCCGCCGATCTTGGCGTCGATGTCGCTCCCCGCCTGGCCACGCTCAAAGTCCAAGAGCCGCCCAAGCGCCAAGCCGGGATTAAGGTCGATACAGTCGCCGCGCTGATCGACAAGCTGCACAAAGAAGCCCACGTCATCTAAACGTCACGGATATCGCCTTATGAGCATTCTCGTCATCGCCGAACACGATAACGCCGCCCTGAAATCAGCGACGTTAAATACCGTTACCGCCGCGTCCCAACTCGGCAGTGATATCGCCGTCCTGGTGGCCGGCCATAACTGTGGCACGGTCGCCCAGGCAGCGGCCAAGGTCGCGGGCGTTAAGAAGGTTTTACACGCCGATGCGCCCCACTACGCCAACCAGTTGGCTGAAAATGTCGCTTCCCTGGTGGTCGGCCTGGCCAGCGGTTACAGCCACATCCTGGCACCTGCCACCGCCGCTGGCAAAAACATCCTGCCGCGCGTGGCCGCTTTGCTGGATGTGGCCCAGATCTCCGACATTATCAAAGTGGAGAGTGCCGACACCTTCGTGCGGCCGATCTACGCCGGCAACGTACTGGCCACCGTGCAATCCAAAGATGCGGTCAAGGTCATCACCGTGCGTGGCACCACTTTTCCGGCCGCTGCCAGCGAGGGTGGGTCAGCCAGCATTGAGACGGTCGCCGCCACCAGCGATTCCGGCTTATCCACCTTCGTCGGCCAGCAGCTCACTAAATCCGACCGGCCGGAATTGACCGCCGCCAAGATCATCGTCTCCGGCGGGCGCGGCATGGGCAACGGTGAGAACTTTAAGTTGCTCGAAGCGGTCGCCGACAAACTGGGCGCCGCGGTGGGCGCCTCGCGCGCCGCCGTGGACGCCGGGTTCGTCCCCAATGACTACCAAGTCGGCCAGACCGGTAAAGTGGTCGCGCCGGAACTCTATGTCGCCGTCGGTATCTCCGGCGCCATCCAGCATCTGGCGGGGATGAAAGACAGCAAAGTGATCGTCGCCATCAACAAAGATGAGGAAGCGCCGATCTTTCAAGTCGCCGATTACGGCTTGGTCGCTGACCTGTTTGTCGCCATGCCAGAGATGGCCAATGAACTGGACAAACTGAAAGCCGCCGGTTGAGCGTTTCGGTTTTAACCCCGCGCCGCCTGGCGGGCCTTGATCCGACGCGCAAGGATCGAGCGTTCGTCAGGCGGCGCTTGCTTTCTCGATCCCGCATTCCACGTATTTCAAGGAGGCGCTTGTGACCGCCTATTCTGCCCCGACTCGCGACATGCAGTTCGTCATCAACGAAGTGGCCGGCCTGGCTGAAGTCGCTGCCTTACCGGCTTTCGCCGACCAGGACGTTGGCCCGGAACTGGCGGAAGCTGTTTTGGAAGAAGCCGCCAAGTTGGCATCCGGGGTCCTGGCTCCCCTCAACCACCCCGGTGACGTTCAGGGGGTCCGCCTTGGCCCTGAGGGTGTTATCCCCGCCGATGGCTTTGCCAGGGCTTATCAAAAATTCGTCGATGGTGGCTGGAACGGCATCGGCTGTGCCATCGATCACGGCGGCCAAGGTCTGCCGGAGCTACTCAACACCGCGACCCAGGAAATGTGGAATTCGGCCAACATGTCCTTCGCGCTGTGCCCGATGCTCAATGGCGGCGCCATCGAGGCGATCAACAGCGTCGGTTCCGAGGCACAAAAGGCGTTATATCTGCCGAAGATGGTCAGCGGCGAATGGACCGGCACCATGAATCTGACGGAATCGCAGGCCGGTTCCGATCTGTCGGCGGTGCGCGCCCGCGCCGTGCCTGAAGGCGATCATTACCGGATCTTCGGCCAGAAAATCTTTATCACCTGGGGCGAGCACAACATGACGGACAACACCATTCATCTGGTGCTGGCCCGAACCCCGGACGCTCCGGAAGGCGTCAGAGGGATTTCGCTGTTCATCGTACCCAAGTTTCTGGTTAACCCGGATGGCTCGCTCGGCGAGCGCAATGACGTACACGCGGTCTCGCTGGAGCACAAGATGGGCATCCACGCCAGCCCGACCTGTGTGATGGCGTTCGGCGACAAAGACGGGGCTATTGGCTATCTGGTCGGCCAGGAAAACAAGGGCCTGGCTTACATGTTCATCATGATGAACGAGGCGCGTTTTAAGGTCGGCCTGCAAGGGCTGGCCATCGGCGAACGCGCTTATCAAGCGGCGCTCGAATACGCCAAAGACCGGGTACAGGGTCGGCCGGTCGGCGTCAAGAGCGGTGATCGGGTCACCATCATCCACCACCCCGACGTGCGGCGGATGCTGATGACCATGAAAGCCTTAAACGAGGCGATGCGCGGCTTGGGTTATGTGGTCGCCAAACATCTTGATCTAGCCCGTTACCACCCCGATCCGGAAACCCGCGAACGCCACCAGAATCGGGTGGATTTGCTGATCCCCATCGTCAAGGGCTGGCTGAGCGAAACCGGGATTGATGTCGCCTCGCTGGGCGTGCAAATCCATGGCGGCATGGGCTTTATCGAAGAAACCGGCACCTGCCAACACCTGCGCGACTCCCGCATCACCACCATCTATGAAGGCACCACCGGCATCCAGGCTGCCGACCTGGCCGGACGCAAGCTCAACATGGATAAAGGGGCGTCGATGCGGGCGCTGATCACTGAAATCGGGGAGACGGTGGCAGAGCTGAAGCCAGCGCCGGGCGAGCCTATCGCCATCATCCGCGCCGGCCTACAGGAGGCAGTAGCCAAACTGGCCGAAGCGACCGATTGGATGCTGGAAACCCATTCCGCCGAAGATGTGATGGCAGTATCGGTCGATTATCTGATGCTGGCCGGTTTCGTTTGCGGCGGCTGGCAATTGGCCCGTGCCGCGCACATCGCTAGCCAGAAGCGTAAAGACGATCCAGAACACGTTTTTTACGAGGCCAAGACGATCACAGCGTGCTTCTACGCCGAGCACATCCTGCCCAAGGCCACCGGCTTATGCGCTTCGATTAAACACGGCGGCGCTTCCATCATGGCCCTGACTGAAGAACAGTTCTAGCCCCAAGACCGGGATTGCTGAATCCCGGTCGTATCCAAGCCGTAGCCATTGCGCCCAAAAATCCGACTTCTTCCAAGCGAGCGCTGAGACTGATTTATACTTGAATTTGATCGAAATACCACACGGCGCCTTGAACCGGCCCTCCCATGGCCGACCTTGAACCCAGGTACTTCCGCCATGACTGAACAGACGACTCGCGAACCTGAAATCACCACCCGAGACAGCCTGCTGGACCGGACGATGCAAAATCTCCGCGAAGCCTGGCGCGATGTAGCCGACTGGCGGGGTGGCCTGCTCTCGACCACCCCGAACCCGAACCTGCCCGACAAAGATGCCGAAGCGCTAAAAAACCAAATGCGCGATTGTCTGGAAGCGCGCGGCGGTGAAGTCTCGGCGCGCGCCCGTGCCGCTAATCTCGGCCGGCTTTATCTGTCACTCAACGCCAAGGGTCGCAAGCGGTTTTTGAAAATTCTCGCCACCGAGTTTGACAGCGACCACCATGCCGTGAATAAAGCGGCGGAACAACTGCGGCAAGCGGGCGACAACAGCGAGGAGCGTGCCAAGGCGGAGCGGGCGTTGCGCCAAGCATTGCAGCCACCCCGTGGCCGCCTATTGGCACAGCTCAATGCGCTGCCTGAAGGCTTTCATTTTCTAGTTGACTTGCGGGCCGAACTCCTGGCATGGCGGCAGGATGATCCGGCGTTGGGAGCGTTGGAGCGGGATCTCCTCGCGCTGCTGGTATCGTGGTTCGATGTCGGCTTTCTGGAATTGCGGCGCATCACCTGGAACTCGCCGGCATCACTGCTGGAAAAGATGTTCGTCTATGAGGCCGTGCATCCGATCCGGGATTGGGGCGACCTGAAAAACCGCCTCAGTGTTGACCGCCGCTGTTTTGCCTTCTTCCACCCACGGATGCCCGACGAACCGCTGATTATCGTCCAGGTCGCCCTGGTCGATGGCATCGCCAACAATGTGCATACCTTGCTCGATGAATCCGCCCCAGTCTTCGAACCCACCGCCGCCGACACCGCTATTTTCTATTCCATTTCCAATGCGCACGAAGGACTGAGCGGCATCAGTTTCGGCAACTTTCTGATCAAGCGGGTGGTGGATGAATTGACAACCGAATTTAGCAATCTCAAAACTTTTGCCACGCTCTCGCCGATTCCCGGTTTCCGCGATTGGCTGGATAGCAAGCTGCAAGAATCCGACGCTGACGCGGAGCTGCTGACCGCTGCCGAACGCAAAGCCCTGGTAACGGCTGCCAATGCTGGCAAGGAACCCGTCTCTTTGCAGACCTTGCTGGCCACGTCGGATTGGCACGGCAATACCGAGCTTGCCAAGGCGTTAAAACCACCCCTGCTGCGCTTGTGTTCCCGCTATCTCGCCAAAGAAAAACGCCCAGGCGGGACCGCTCTGGACCGCGTAGCACATTTCCACCTGTCCAACGGCGCACGAATCGAACGGCTGAACTGGTTGGCGGATACCTCGCTTAAGGGCATGAGCCAGGCGGTGGGAATGATGGTGAATTATCTATATAAGCTCAGTGACATCGAAACCAATCATGAGGCTTATCGCGGCGAAGGCAAGGTGATGACGTCCTCAACCATCCGGGCTTTGCTGAAGAGTTGATCACCGACCAGTCCGAATCCCAATGCGCCAATTAAGACGGAAGAGAGCGAGGCGCCATGATCAATCATCGAGAGCCAGTGTCCACCTCTATCCGTCATGCAAGTCTGTTACAGTAGTACCCTATCACTAAAAGCAATGACTCCAGGAGGGCACTGATGAACTGTAGGCTGGCTCGCATTCTGGCGGGTCTGTGTGGTTTGTGCGTCCTGTTTTCCGCCACAGCCGCTGAACAGCTCGGCATGAGCAGTCGATAACTGGAAACCGGATCGCTGTTCCCGTGAGCGCGCCTCCAATAGCGGCAACCCTCCGTCGGACACCGGCCGTGAACTAGAAAAACTCCTGCTGAAGCGTTAGTTGGTCGGTAAGACGGTTTTTTCGCCGCACTCCCTCCTGATCCACGCTTGATCCTACAACCGGCGATGCTTACATCGCCGCCTTTTGGCTATAGAGTCGAATAAAACGCATGGCCCAATACATCTACACCATGAGCCGCGTGGGCAAAGTGGTACCGCCCAAGCGGGAAATCCTGAAAGACATTTCCCTGTCGTTTTTCCCCGGTGCCAAGATTGGCGTACTCGGCCTGAACGGTTCCGGCAAATCCACCTTGCTGCGCATCATGGGCGGGGTTGATACCGATATTCTTGGCGAAGCGCGGCCGCAACCCGGTATCAAGATCGGCTTGCTCTCCCAGGAACCGCAACTCGATCCGTCCAAGGATGTCCGCAGTAACGTCGAGGATGCGGTACAGCCGATCAAAGCTGCACAGGCTCGGCTGGAAGAGGTCTATGCCGCCTACGCTGATGCCGACGCCGATTTCGAGAAGTTAGCCGCTGAACAGGCGGAACTGGAAAGCTACCTGCAAGCCACCGATGGCCACAATCTGGAGCGCACGCTGGATGTCGCCGCCGATGCGCTGCGATTGCCGGCCTGGGATGCCGATGTCGGTAAACTGTCCGGCGGCGAGCGACGGCGGGTCGCACTGTGTCGGCTGCTGCTCGCCAAACCCGACATGCTCCTGTTGGATGAGCCGACCAACCATCTCGACGCTGAATCCGTGGCCTGGCTGGAACGCTTTCTCCAGGATTATCCCGGCACCGTCGTCGCTGTGACCCATGATCGCTATTTCCTTGATAACGTCGCCGGCTGGATTCTGGAACTGGATCGCGGCCGGGGCATTCCCTGGGAAGGCAACTATTCCTCCTGGCTGGAGCAGAAGGAACAGCGACTAGAGATTGAGGAAAAACAGGAAACCGCCCACATCAAAGCAATGAAAGCGGAATTGGAATGGGTACGTGCCAACCCCAAAGGCCGCCATGCCAAGAGCAAAGCCCGCGTCGCTCGCTTCGAGGAATTGGAGTCACAGGAATTCCAGAAGCGCAATGAGACCCAGGAACTCTATATTCCGCCGGGGCCACGCTTGGGTGATTTGGTCGTCGAGGCCACTGGTCTACGCAAAGGTTTTGGCGACCGTTTGCTGATCGATGGTCTTGATTTCAAGCTACCCAAGGGCGGCATCGTCGGCGTAATCGGCCCCAACGGCGCGGGTAAGACGACCTTGTTTCGGATGCTGGTCGGCCAGGAGCAACCAGATGGCGGCACACTGCGAGTGGGCGATACCGTCAAACTGGCTTATGTCGATCAATCGCGCGATGCCCTGGCCCCTGATAAAACGGTCTGGCAGGAAATCTCCGATGGGTTGGATGTCATCGCTATCGGTAGTTACCAGATCAACTCCCGCGCGTATGTCGGTCGCTTCAATTTCAAAGGACCCGATCAGCAGAAGTTCGTCAAAGATCTATCCGGTGGCGAGCGCAACCGAGTCCATCTTGCCAAGCTGTTGAAAAGCGGCGGCAATGTGTTGTTGCTGGACGAACCGACCAACGATTTGGACGTAGAAACGCTGCGGGCGCTGGAGGAAGCCTTGCTAGCCTTTGCCGGCTGTGCAGTGATTATCTCCCATGATCGCTGGTTCCTGGATCGCATCGCCACCCATATCCTGGCGTTCGAGGGTGATTCCCAAGTGATCTGGTTTGAAGGCAATTACGCCGATTACGAAACTGACCGCAAACGACGTTTGGGTGTAGCGGCCGACCAGCCACATCGGATCAAATACCGGAAGCTGGCGTGAACTTGTCGCGCGTTATCGGGGCGAGCTAATCACATCATGTCGCGCCAAAAACACCTGCGTCCGCTGGCAATAACCGCCGTGCTGGCGATGGCGTTGTATCTGCTGGCCGCCTTCGCGGGCGACGCCCGGCAGATCGGCAACGCCCTCGCTGCCATCACTTGGCCGCAACTGGCCCTGATTTTAGGGCTGTCGTTGCTTAACTACGCCCTGCGTTTCTTGCGCTGGCAATACTACGTTGTGCTCTTCGGTCATCAGATCCCCCGGTTGCGGCACTTCGCCTATTATCTGGCCGGCTTCGCCTTTACCGTGACGCCGGGCAAGGCCGGGGAAGCGGTACGTTCACTGTATCTAAAACCGCACGGCATGGGTTATGCGGAAAGTCTGGCGGCGTTCTTTGTCGAGCGTCTGCTGGATGTGCTCGCCATTGCCGCCCTGGCGCTGGGCGGTGCTTGGCTATTCCCAAATTACCGCACGTTTGTGCTGCTATCCTGCCTTGGGTTGATCACGTTCACCTGGTTGATGGTCCGGCCTGAACTGCCAGATCGCCTAGAGGCGTGGGCTGCACGCCCCCTCCACCTTCGCCAACTACCGCCTGTTTTACAACGTTTGGCCAAACTGTTGCACGCCTCCACTCTGTTGCTAACTACCCGAAAGCTCTATGGAGGTTTAGCTATTGGGATCTTGGCTTGGGCGACGGAGGGTTTCGCCCTGTATCTGATCTTAAAGGGTATGAACGTGACGCTGCCGGTCGGCACCGCAATCGGTATTTATGCCGTCAGTGTTTTGGCCGGTGCGCTATCCTTTTTGCCGGGAGGACTGGGCGGTACGGAAGCCATCATGGGGCTGTTGCTGATCTTGGCTGGTGTCGGTTCCAGTACGGCTATTGCCGCCACCCTGCTGTGCCGCTTTACCACTTTATGGTTCGCCGTATTGATCGGCCTGCTAGCTCTGCTAGGACTTGAAGTCGGGTCAGGCTCCAATGCCAGATTGGCACCGCTCGCTCCAGATCGCTAGCGATCCTAAAGGATAGCAACCCCCTCAAACGCGATGACCACACCCGCCCAGACTCCCCCACTCTGCGTCGATCTCGACGGCACGCTGATCAAAACCGATCTGTTGATCGAATCATTTTTCCTGCTCCTCGGTAGATATCCCTTGCTCGCTTTACTGGTTCCTTTCTGGCTGCTGCGGGGTAAGACCCGTCTCAAGCAGGAACTGGCACGCCGGGTAGCGCTGGACACCGCGACACTCCCCTATCATCCGCTCTTTCTACCCTGGCTGCGCGAACAACACGCGCGCGGGCGCGTTCTAGTTTTGGCGACCGCCGCCGCCGAACCGCTCGCCCGCCAAGTCGCCGAGCATTTGCAGCTTTTCTCACAAACCCTTGCTACAACCAACAGCACCAATCTATCCGGCCAGAATAAGGCTGAACAGCTCAGTCAGCGTTTTGGCGAGCGCGGCTTTGACTACGCAGGCAATGACCGGGCTGATCTGGCGGTCTGGAAACGGGCGCGCCAGGCGATTTTGGTCAATCCAGCACGCGGGGTGCATGAGCAGGCCGCGCGAACCGCCGAGATTGCCGCTGAGTTCGATGATCGCCAAGGCGAGGGACTGAAACTCTGGTTCAGGGCGTTGCGCCTGCATCAATGGCTGAAAAATATTCTGATCTTTGTCCCTTTGCTGGCGGCCCATCGACTGCTGGAAACCCCCCTGCTGCTGCAAGCAGCGTTGGCTTACCTCGCCTTTGGTCTGTGCGCTTCCAGTGTATATTTATTGAACGACTTACTGGATTTACCCGCCGACCGTCGGCATCCGCGTAAACGGTTGCGGCCATTCGCCGCTGGTACGATACCGATTCTAGCCGGCGCGCTGGCAGTTCCCACCCTGCTGACGCTGGCATTCACGCTGGCGGCCATCGCTCTACCCGCACCGTTTTTTGGAGTTCTGCTCAGCTACTATGTGCTGACCTTGGCTTATTCGCTCTATCTCAAGCAGAGCGTGATGCTGGATGCAGTAGTGTTGGCTGCGCTGTACACCCTACGAATCATCGCCGGCGCAGCAGCGACCGCTATCATCCCCACCTTTTGGTTGCTCGCATTTTCTATGTTCATCTTCCTGAGTCTGGCGCTGGTCAAACGTTACGCCGAGCTGTTGGCCCTGCAAGATCTGGGGCAGAGCGCGGCGCAGGGACGCGGCTACCGAATTGATGATTTACAACTGCTGCAAACGCTGGGCGGTGCTAGCGGTTATCTGAGCGTGCTGGTGCTAGCACTCTACATCAACAGTAGCGCCAGCCAGACCTTGTACCGGCACCCCGAAGCGATCTGGCTGCTTTGTCCATTGCTGCTTTATTGGATCAGCCGCATATGGCTGAAAACCCATCGGGGTGAGATGCACGACGACCCGGTGATCTTTGCGGTACAAGATCGGGTCAGCCAGATCTTGACCCTGATCGGGGCGATTATTGTTGGATTGGCATTGTGACGGAACGTGCCGCCACCCTCTCGTGGGGCCGCTATCCCCGCACCCGACAGACGCTCTTCCGCTACCACGACCGTCACGCTACGCTCCCTGCAACTGAGTATCCCCTGCTCCCCTATGGCAACGGCCGCAGCTACGGTGATAGCTGCCTCAATGACGGCGGCGTCTTGCTGCATACGCGCGGGTTGGACCGCTTCATCGCTTTCGATGCTGTAACTGGGGTGATGCGCTGCGAAGCTGGTGTTTTGCTTGCCGAAATTCTGGCGCTGGTCGTGCCGCAAGGCTGGTTCTTGATGGTGACGCCAGGCACGCAATTTGTGACGCTCGGTGGCGCCATCGCCAACGATGTGCATGGCAAAAACCATCATCGCGCCGGGACATTCGGCGCCCATGTCCGCTGCTTCGAATTACTGCGTTCGGATGGCAGCCGCCTGCGCTGCTCACCGACCGAAAATACCGACTGGTTCGCCGCGACCGTCGGCGGCCTGGGCCTGACCGGACTCATCGTTTGGGCAGAAATTCAGCTCCGGCGCATCGCCAATCCCTGGATCGCCAGTGAAACGATCCGTTTTGGCGGCTTGGATGAGTTTTTTGCCGTCTCGGCTGACTCCGACGATGATTACGAATATACCGTTGCCTGGCTCGATTGCGCTTCGCGCGGCGCCGCCTTGGGGCGCGGTTTATTCATGCGCGGCAATCACGCTCCAGCCCTCTGCGCGACACAGCCCCGCGCACCCACCGGGCGATTGAGCGTACCCTTTGCGCCGCCGTGCTCGCTGATCAATTCCTGGAGCCTGAAGACCTTCAACACGCTTTATTATCATCGGCAGCGGACCAGGATCACGCGCGCAATCGCGCACTACGCACCTTTTTTCTACCCACTCGACAGCCTGCTGGCCTGGAACCGGATTTACGGGCGACACGGTTTTTTGCAATACCAATGTGCGATTCCCGGCGCCCAAGGCCACGCTGCGACCCGCGAATTACTGGAGCGCATCGCGCACTCCGGCATGGGGTCGTTTCTGGCGGTCTTGAAAATCTTCGGTGCAATTCCAGCGGTCGGCTGGCTGTCGTTTCCCCGACCCGGCGTGACGCTGGCGCTGGATTTTCCCAACCAGGGTCCAGCAACGTTCCGACTGTTGGAGTCGCTAGACGCGGTCGTGGCAACGGCGGGCGGCGCAGTGTATCCAGCGAAAGATGCCCGGATGAGCGCGTTACGGTTTCGAGAATTTTTCCCGCAATGGCCACATTTCAGAGCTTATATCGATCCCCGGTTTTCTTCGAGTTTCTGGCGGCGGGTGATGGAGGAATGAGAGATGCGCAAAGTGTTGATCGTCGGTGCTACGTCGGCCATCGCCGAAGCCGTAGCACGGTTGCTCGCGGCGCGGGGTGACTTCCTGTATCTGGTGGGCCGTCGCGCTGAAATGCTTGAAGCAATCGCCGCCGACCTACGGATACGTGGTGCAGCGCGGGTGCAAACCGAGACGCTAGACATTAACACCATCGAACACCACGCGGCTTTGCTCGATCACGCAGCGGCTGCACTGGGCGGTCTGGACACTGTACTCGTTGCGCACGGTACCTTGTCAGAGCAGGCAGCGTGTCAACAATCAGTAGCGTTAACCTTTCAAGAATTGCACACCAATGCGCTCAGCGTCATCGCCCTGCTGACCTTGGTCGCTAACCGTTTTGAGAGCCAGCGAGCTGGCACAATAGTGGTGATCTCCTCGGTCGCCGGCGACCGAGGCCGACAGAGTAATTACGTTTACGGTACGGCCAAGGCTGCGGTAAGTAGCTTTTTGAGCGGTTTGCGGCAGCGCCTGCACCAAGCGGGCGTACGGGTGCTCACGATCAAACCCGGTTTCGTCGATACGCCGATGACCCGGGATTTTGCAAAAAACCCGCTATGGGCTAAGCCAGAGCGGGTCGCAAGCGATATTGTTCGAGCGATGGAAAAAGGGAAGGATGTGGTTTATACGCCCGGATTTTGGCGACCCGTTATGTGGATCATCAAATCCATTCCAGAACGAATTTTCAAGTCTCTTTCATTTCTTTAGAACCTGGGGATTTCAGTAGCTTCTGACAATACATCAGATACGCAATATTGGTAGCCCTCATTTAGTGGCTACTCATCGCAATGGCGGATTTCCCGTCAGTCGCCTTGCAAAACCAACCAGCATCGCCGCTGTTGCGCCCCAAATGAAGCGATTTTCATAAGGAATGACGTAATAGCTCCGCTGCTCACCTTTGTACAGCATACTGTGGCGTTCATGGTGTTTAGGCTCCAGAATGAAGGTCAGGGGCACCTCAAACGCCTCGGCGACCTCAAAAGCGTCCAACGTCAACTCAAACGGCGGCGTGACGAAACCGACCACCGGCGTGACCAAAAATCCTGTCACGGTTTGATAGAGATCCAGAAATCCGGCGATTTCCACCACATGCCGCCGCTGTAAACCGATTTCTTCCTCGGCCTCGCGCAAGGCGGTATCAATCGGCCCCGCATCTTCCTCTTCGGCTCGTCCGCCAGGAAAGCTAATTTGCCCAGGATGGTGCTCTAAATGGGCGGTACGCTGGGTTAATAACACCGTATAGCCTGCGGGCCGCTCCACCAGAGGCACCAATACTGCCGCTGGCGTCAGCGTCCGTTCTTCACGCGCCATTCCCGCCACTGCGTAATCACCGGTGATGGTCTCAATCTGATGCGTGGAATGCAGGCAGCGGCGAATCCGATCACGCAGTAGCGCGTGATTCACGCCGCTGCCTCCACAACACCAAATAACCGGCCATAATTGGCGCGGGTGATGGCGGCGATGTGCTCCAGCGATTCGCCGCGCAATTGGGCAACAAACTCGGCCACATGGCGCACCCAAGCTGGCTGGTTGGGTTTCCCTCGGTAGGGTACAGGCGCTAGATAGGGTGAATCGGTCTCGACTAGCAGCCTGTCAGCTGGCAACCTACGAGCAACATCCTGAATTTGTTTGGTATTCTTAAAGGTTACGATGCCGGAAAAGGAGATGTAGAAACCTAACTCCAGGGCCTGTTCCGCCATAGCCCAGTCTTCGGTAAAGCAATGCAGCACCCCACCCACCTCAGCCGCGCCCTCCTCGGCCAAAATACGCAGCGTGTCCACCCGGGCATCACGGGTGTGGACGATCAGCGGCTTGCCGGACTGGCGAGCAGCAGCGATGTGGATACGAAACCAGGTTTGTTGGCGCTCGGCTGCATCATGACCGTAATAATAATCCAGCCCCGTTTCCCCGATAGCGACCACACGCGGTTCACGGGCTAGCGCCACCAGTTCCGCGACGGTTGGCGCGCGGCCACTCTGCTCACTGGGATGGACACCTACGGATAGGGCAACCTGCGGATAAGGCTCGGTCAGCCGTGCTAAAGCGGGCCAGCTCGCCAAATCCGTCGCCACGCTCAACAAGTGTTCCACGCCGTTGGTGGCAGCGAGATCCAGCACGCCCGCCAATCCACCAGGGAAGCGCGCGGCATCAAGCCGGTCAAGATGACAGTGCGAGTCTACCAGCATGTCAGACTGGCCGGATCATCACATGGTGTTGGTGGCTTGATCGAGACGGGGATAACCGGCCAATAAAGCATCAATTTTCTTCTGTAAATTAAGACCTTCCGCACCACTAAATTGAACCCCGACCCCCATCTGACGACCGCCCGGTGTGGTTCGATAATTGATCCAAATCACCTTGCCGGTGATGGCAAACCGCTCAGGATCATTAACCAGTGTGAGCAGCAAAAAAACCTCGTCCCCTAGCTCAAAGGATTTTTCTGTGGCAATGAAAATACCCCCGCTCTTGACGAAAGGCATGTAGCTCGACTGTAGCATCGCCTTGTCTTTGATCGCGAGAGAGATGACGCCTTGGCGTGGGCCGGACATACCATTTCAACCTTCTGTAGCAGATGTTCCAAAAACGACCGCTTCACCCTGGGGGGGCGCTGTCGCCGAAAAATGCTTCTACCAGCAGATGCGGGTTGGCTTGCGTGGTTGCACAAAGCACCGACAAGCGAATCGCCGCGTCCAGGCGCGTGAACAGCGCAAGACCCGACTGCTGGCCAGCCCACCCCCGCAGTATTGAGCGGAGATCAGGATTAGCCAAAGTGGGTGGCTCAAAGACCATCTTAAGCCGAATAACATCAAGATGCCAACTGACCAGCCAGCGCAGATTCTCAGCGAGATCACCCTGCACCCAGGTTCCCGCCGCTCGTACCGGATCTTCTGTTCCGGCTAACACCCGCCCGTAGCTTTCCAGCAGTTGCCGACGGCGGTTCCAACTGCGCGGATCGGCAACTGCCAAAGCCGCCAATGGTGCACCATCAGCAATCTCCAGCACCGCTCGTGGATCAATCCCACCCGGAACGCGGGACGCTAACCAAGGCAGCGCCATTTCAAGGGGTGGTGGGTTAAAACGCACCCACTGGCAGCGACTGCGCACGGTCGGTGGTAAGCGAGCCGGGTTTGCCGTGACCAGCAGCAGCACCCCGTTACCGGCCGGTTCCTCCAGCGTCTTGAGCAAACTGTTGGCGGCGTTGAGGTTAAGGCGATCAGCCGGTGCCAGCAAGGCGATCTGGTAGCCGCCAGCGTGAGCGGTCAACCCCAGAAAATCGCCAAGCTCACGAATTTGATCGACCCGGATGGCCTTACCCTCTTCAACCGGCCGTATAACGCAGTAATCGGGATGGCTACCTGCCTGAAACAGATGACAGGCCCGGCAGCATCCACAGGCATCACCGGCGGTATCGCGCGCCGTGCATAACAACGCCGCCGCTAAACGCCGCGCAAAAATAAATTTGCCTAATCCCTGGGGGCCAACCAGCAGCAGAGCATGAGGTAGTCGGTCGGCCACAAGCCGTGTCTGGATCTGACGCCAAACCGGTTCGTGCCAAGGCAATCGCTCATCCAGCATGAAGCTGTTCCAGCCAACGATTCAGTAAAGCGTCCACTTGGCTCTTGACCGCCTCCAGGGAGCCATTGGCATCGACGATGCGATAACGGTCGGGCTGTTGGCGAGCACGTTCCAAATAGGCCGCCCGGACTCTCTCTAAAAAATTTTCTCCCTCGCGCTCGAAACGATCCATCGCCCCACGCCGCCCCGCCCGTTCCAAACCCACCGTAACCGGCAAGTCAAACAACAAGGTCAGATCGGGTTGTAACCCCTCCTGGACCCAGTGTTCCAAAACCGCGATTTTGTCCAGCGACAAACCCCGGCCACCGCCTTGGTAAGCGTAGGTCGCATCGGTGAAGCGGTCACACAACACCCACTGGCCAGCAGACAATGCCGGACGGATGACTTTCGCCAGATGCTCCGCGCGGGCGGCAAATACCAATAAGGTTTCGGCGCTTAGCGTCATCCCATCTTGGCGATGCGCCAGCAGTAAAGACCGGATCTCTTCGCCCAAGGTAGTACCGCCCGGCTCCCGAGTGGTCAGGACGGAATAACCCGCTGTTGCCAAACGGGTGCGTATGAACTCCAGCAGCGTGGTTTTACCACCCCCTTCAACCCCATCGACAACGATCAATCGACCCATCATGGTCATGGCGACGCTTTTTTCAACTGATATCGCCGGACTGCTCGTTGGTGTTCTTCGAGCGTGGCGGAAAAGGCATGACCACCGGTACCGGTCGCCACGAAATAAAGCGCGTCGCCGTTCGCCGGATTGACCGCCGCTGCCAGCGCCGCTGCGCCCGGTAACGCAATGGGTGTCGGGGGCAAACCTTTGCGGGTGTAGGTGTTATAAGGCGTATCGGTTGCCAGGTCACGCCGGCGCAAATTGCCATCGAAAGCAGCTCCCAAACCATAAATCACCGTCGGGTCCGTTTGCAGCAGCATTCCTTTTTGCAAGCGCCGGGCGAAAACGCCAGCCACCGCCGGCCTTTCTTCGGGTAAACCGGTTTCCTTTTCGACAATGGACGCCAAAATTAAGGCTTGGTAGGGATCGTTGAGCGGTAAATGTTCTGTGCGACGTTCCCAGGCATCGCGCAACTGCCGGTCCATGGCGGCCAGCGCCCGCCGCAGGAAAGCCTCGTCGGTGGTCCCGGCGGGAAAACGATAGGTATCGGGGAAAAAGCGGCCTTCGGGATATTCACCTGGTCGCCCCAACCGTGCCATGAGATCGGCGTTGTTGGTATCATGCAGCGTCTGGACAATCTTTGGATGCGCAGCCAGCGCCCGCCGCAACTCTTGAAACGTCCAGCCCTCCACGACCCGCAAGGGATATTGGATGACCCGCCCGTTGACAATCTGATCAAGCAAGCCGCGCGGAGTCAGCCCAGGCGTCATTGCGTATTCACCGGCTTTGAGCTTGGTGGAGAGACCGTTCAAACGCGCATAGCCGGCAAGATAGATTGGAGAACGCAACAGGCCCGGCTGTTGGCTCTCTACTTCCTGAACGATCTCACGGATACCCATGCCCGGCTTGACGGTTAAAACCAAACCGTCCGTCCGCGCTTGCAATGGCGTCTCTAAGAAGAATCGGTAATCGGCATAGAGGGCATACAGCACGGTCCCCAAAACCAGCAACAGCGCCGCTAAGCTGAATAACAGACGCTTTCGGGACCACACGGCTTAGCGAATAACCCGTTCAGCACTTCACAAAGCGCGAAAGATAATCGTGCCATTCGTGCCGCCAAACCCGAAGGAATTTGACAGAGCGACTTTAACTCGCCGCTCCTGAGCAGTATGGGGCACATAGTTGAGATCGCAGCCCGATTCAGGATCATCCAGATTGATGGTGGGCGGAACGATTTGATCGCGCAGCGCCAGTATCGAAAAGATGGCCTCGACGCCACCGGCGGCGCCCAACAGATGGCCGGTCATCGACTTGGTGGAACTCATCGCCAAACGGTAGGCGTGCTCACCGAAGACCGTCTTCGCCGCATCGCTTTCAATCTTATCGCCGGCTGGCGTTGAGGTACCGTGCGCGTTGATGTAATCAACCGCTTCAGGATTAAGCTCCGCATCACGCAGAGCACCCATCATGGCTCGCCGCGCACCATCGCCATCCGGCGGTGGTAAGGTCATGTGATAGGCGTCGCCGCTCATCCCAAAACCAATCAGTTCGGCGTGAATCCGGGCGCCACGTTGCTTGGCGTGCTCGTATTCCTCCAGCACTAAGACACCGGCCCCATCGCTCAGCACGAAACCATCTCGGTCCTTGTCCCAGGGCCGGCTGGCTTTCTTCGGCTCATCATTGCGAACCGAGAGAGCACGCGCCGCCGCAAAACCGCACAATCCAGTGGGTGTGGTGGCCATTTCCGCGCCACCAACGATCATCACATCCGCATCACCATAGGCAATCAAGCGACCACCCAACCCGATGCTGTGCGTGCCCGTGGTACAGGCCGTCACCACCGCCAAGTTTGGCCCCTTGATCCCATAGAGGACCGACAGGTTGCCAGACACCATATTGATGATGCTACGCGGTACATAAAACGGTGTCAGCCGTCGCGGCCCGCCTTTCAGGAAGGCTGAATGGCCTTCTTCGATGCCAGGCAAGCCACCGATACCGGCGCCGATGAACGTGCCGATCCGATCCGCGTTTGCTTCGGTGATTTCCAGCCCCGAATCTGCAATCGCCTGAGCCGCTGCACCAATGCCGTAATGAATGAAGGCATCCATCTTCTTGGCTTCCTTGGCATTGATGTACCGTTCCAGATGAAAATCCTGCACTGCACCACCGATGCGTACCGGATAGCCGGTCACATCAAAGGCAGTGATCGGACCAATTCCACTGTGGCCGCTCAGAATATTGGCCCAGGCCGTGTCTACGGTGCTCCCCACCGGAGACACGATACCCATGCCGGTCACTACTACCCGTCGCTTGGCCACGGAACTACCCTCTTCCCCGCTGCACGGCCCAAACAAAGCCGCGACCCCCCATGGCGGTCGCGGTGGCTGCCTCCCGTCGGTTTAGGGTCAACACCATCAACCGAGATGCGTCGCGATATAGTCAATCGCTTGCTGAACCGTGGTGATCTTTTCGGCATCCTCATCAGGAATCTCAAGTTCGAATTCCTCTTCCAACGCCATAACCAGCTCCACGGTATCCAGCGAATCAGCGCCCAGATCCTCAACGAACGATGCTTCGTTAGTGACCTGTTCTTCCTTTACCCCCAGCTGCTCAATAATGATTTTTTTGACGCGCGCTTCGATGTTGCTGATGTCAGTCATAATGGTTTGTTTCCTCGTTGTGAATCCCAGACAGCCGCAGCACTGCTGCGGGGTATTGTATGGAAAAGAGCGGTATCGGCGCTATTACTTAGTCACATGCAGCCTCAGGCCATGTACATCCCACCGTTGACGTGCAGCGTCTCGCCTGTGATGTAAGCCGCTTCCGGCGAGACCAGGAAGGCTACTGCCTCAGCGATCTCCTGAGGCTTGCCCAAACGTTGCAAGGGAATACTGCCGATAACCGCATCGCGTTGCGCCGGCGGTAAAGCCTGAGTCATATCGGTGTCGATAGCCCCCGGCGCCACTGCGTTGACCGTGATGTTGCGCGATCCCACTTCGCGGGCCAGCGACTTGGTGAAACCGATGATACCGGCTTTGGCCGCCGCATAATTGGCTTGGCCGGGGTTGCCGGTGGCTGCCACGACCGAGGTCACGCTGACGATCCGCCCGCGCTGGGCCTTCATCATCCCTCGCAAAACAGCCTTACTGAGCCGATAGACTGATGACAGATCGGTGTCGATTACGGTGGACCACTCCACGTCTTTCATTCGCAGCAGTAGATTGTCGCGGGTAACACCGGCATTGTTGATCAAAATCGTTGGGGTGCCAAATTCTTGCACCACGGCTTTGACCACTGCCTCCACCGACGCGGGATCGGTCACGTCCAGCCTCAAGCCACGCCCGCTAACACCCCGTTCGTGTAGATCCCGACCAATGGCTTCCGCTCCGGCGTCGGTGGTTGCGGTACCGATCACCACGGCACCCCGCTGCCCTAGCTCCCGAGCAATGGCCTGGCCAATGCCACGGCTGGCCCCCGTCACCAACGCGATCTCGCCATCCAGCGCCGCCATCGATAAGCCTCCCGTCACACTCAATATTTGAGGAGCACCGCGCCCCAAGTAAAGCCCCCACCGAAACCTTCCAGCAACAGCGTGTCACCCCGCTGAATGCGGCCGTCACGAACCGCGACATCGAGCGCCAGCGGCACCGACGCCGCCGACGTGTTGCCGTGGGTTCGCACGCAATCCACCATACGCTCTTCGGGTAATCCCAGGCGCTTGGCGGTAGCAGATAGAATGCGGCGGTTCGCCTGATGCGGGATCAACCAATTGAGATCCGTCACCGTCAGGTGGTTAGCGGCCAAAATCTGTTCAGCGATTTCCTTGAGCGTGGTCACCGCTACCTTGAAGACTTCGCTGCCGCGCATTTCGACGAATGCAGCGTTTTCTCGCGTCTGCTCATAACCGCTGGACACGCCGGCTGGCACCCACAGCAGTTCTTTATAACGCCCGTCCGCACCCAAACGACTGTCGATGATCCCCGGCTCCGAAGCCGCTTCCAAGACCACGGCACCGGCTCCATCGCCGAACAGGATGCATGTGCCGCGATCCTGCCAGTTGATGATCCGGGTAAAGGTGTCGGCTCCCACCACCAACGCCCGACGCACTGCGCCAGTTTGGATAAAGCGATTGGCGATATCGAGCGCGTACACGAAACCAGTGCAAACTGCCTGGACATCGAACGCAGGACCGCCATAGCAACCCAGCCGATGCTGTAATTGGGTGGCAACGCTGGGAAAGACGTGATCGGGCGTCGTGGTACCCAAAACGATCAAATCGATATCGGTCGGCTCGACACCTGCCGCCGCCAATGCACGGCGGGCGGCCTGCTCAGACAGATCGCAGGTCGTTTCACCGGGGGCAGCGATGTGACGCTCCTCAACACCGGTACGCTCGACGACCCATTCGGCGGTGGTGTCGATCATCTTTTCGAGATCGGCGTTAGTGAGCACTTTTTCCGGCAGATAGCTGCCGGTTCCAGCGATCCGGGCGTAGTTCAAAGGGCTTGTCTCTCGGCGTGAAGCGCGGCCAGATGGGCATCAATCTGCTGGGGCACTTTGCGCTCGGCCTCCAGCATGGCGACCTGGATCGCATTGGCGAAGGCTAGCGCATCGGCACCGCCATGACTCTTGACCACGATGCCCTGTAGGCCCAGTAGACTAGCCCCATTATAACGGCGCGGATCGATCTTGCGCCCGAAGGCGCGCAGGACCGGCAGGGCGATCAGCCCCACCAAGCGGGTTAACAGATTTCGCTGGAATTCCTGGGTCATATAATGGCGGATCAATTTAGCCACGCCTTCGCTGCTTTTGAGCGCGACATTGCCGACAAAACCATCACAAACCACCACGTCTACATTGTCCAGGAAAATACCATCGCCTTCCACGAACCCGACATAATTGAGATCACTGGCAGCCAACAATTGGGCAGCTTCCTTGACCTGCTCGTTACCTTTAATGTCTTCCTCGCCGATATTGAGCAACCCGACACAAGGGCGCTCGATCCCGTTGACATTGGCCAGTACGGAACCCATGACCGCGAACTGCAACAAATGTTCGGCTTTGCTATCGACATTTGCCCCCAAATCGAGCACCCGAGTATAACCCCGAACTGTCGGTAACATGGTGCAAATAGCCGGCCGGTCAATGCCAGGCAGCGTTTTCAGTACAAAGCGTGAGGTTGCCATCAAGGCCCCGGTATTCCCGGCGCTGACGCACGCATCCGCCTCGCCCTGCTTGACGAGGTTGATCGCAACCCGCATGGAAGAATCCTTCTTCACTCGCAACGCTTGGGCCGGAGATTCATCCATGCTGACTAATTGGGAGGCATGGCGGACAACCAGCCGGGGATCGCTGCCGGCCTTGGCCTGACGCAAGCGGCCAACCAGTGCATCCTCCTGTCCGACCAAGATCAGCCGCACGGAATCGCCGGCCGTTTCCAGCACGCGCAAAGCCGCAGGGACCACCACATCGGGGCCGATATCGCCACCCATCCCATCAAGGGCAATAGTAAGCGGTCTCGTCATGAAGGCAGGATCGTTGGCTGGGTCGGGCAGCCCGACAGAGGGATCAGCGGCACCGATTTATTCTTCGCTCTCGTTCTCTGGACGCTGCTCAATGACTTTACGGCCGCGATAAAAACCGGTTGCGGTAATGTGATGGCGACGATGGACTTCACCTGAAGTCGCATCGACGGAGAGAGCTGGGGAAACCAGCGCATCGTGGGCGCGGCGCATACCGCGCTTGGAAGGGGTTTTGCGGCTTTTTTGAACAGCCATGAATTAAGTGCTCCTTTTCAAATCGGGTAACAAGGACGCCAAAGCCGCGAAGGGTTGGCGGAGTGGCGTACCGGGTGTCAGTTCATCGGACACCCCATAACCATTGGCCTCGCATTCACGCAAGGCCGCATGGCGAGGAATAGGCGGCAAAGCCAGCAAAAGCTCATCTTCTACCAAGTCGGCAACCGTAACCTCGGTGCCCGCGACAAGCAGCGGTTCGTAGCGCTCCGGCAATCGCTCCGCTTCCGTCTCAGAGCGAATCATCCCCAAGGCAACATTGACGGTGAGCGGGATACGCAACGGCCCCAAACAGCGCTGGCAGTCCAGTTCAATCTCGGTGCTGAGCGAGCCTTCCAGGAAGGATACGCCGTGCTCATCCACCCCGCCCACCAGCGCTACCATCACTTCACCGGTCGCACGATTCAGTGTCGCCAGACGCGGCAATGCGGCCAACGCCAACTGGCCTTCCAAGCGACCGCTTTCGGTAGCCAGACGCCAGGGGTTAATTCTTTCGGGGACAGGCAGGGCTTGCATAAGAGGCGGAATGATATAAGCGTGTCGATTTTCTGTCAAAATATAGCCCGCTTTGATACCGGGTATCGCTACCCCTTTTGCGAATGAGTCAAATCAATGCCCCCATCCTTATCCGAGCGTGTCCCGCTGGTACTAGCTTCGACCTCCCCGTTTCGCCGTGAATTGCTGGCGCGATTGGGTCTGCCGTTCGCCGTCTGTGACCCTGCTATCGACGAAGACCCCTTGCCGGGGGAAGAAGCGACGGGCCTGGTCGCGCGACTGGCGGAACGCAAAGCCCGCGCGGTCGCGCCGCTCTGGCCAGCGGCTTTGATCATCGGCTCCGACCAAGTAGCCGTATTAGATGGCGAAATCATCGGCAAACCCGGCGATCACCCGCGAGCCGTTGCCCAATTACGCCGGGCATCGGGCCAGACGGTGACTTTTTATACCGGACTGTGCCTGCTCGACAGCGGTAGCGACCAACAGCAAGTTGCGGTGGAACCGTTTCGAGTGGTATTCCGCCCGCTCACCACCGCGATGATCGAGGCGTATCTGCATCGTGAACAGCCCTACCAGTGCGCCGGCAGTTTCAAGTCAGAAGGGCTGGGCATCGCGCTGTTCGAGCGGCTGGACGGTGATGATCCCACCAGCCTAATCGGTCTGCCGTTGATCCGGCTAACTCGGATGCTGGAAGCGGCGGGCGCACCTATCCTTTAACTATATAAATTCAAACAAATTTTTCCCATCTGATATGTGGCAGCACGGCCGAATAAAAGATCAGCGCCATAGAATCGCTCGCCCCTGAGCCAGCAGGTTTGCAAGCGTTGCCTCCGCGCCGGTTCCATCCAGTACCCGATCCAGCCACCGGGTGTGCTTGGTATAGTCGATAATCGACTTCTCACCAATGATTTCCTCGGCGACATAGCGACTGCTCCCCAGCCCGTCAACCAAACCCAGCCCGACGCTCTGCTCACCGGTCCACATCAAGCCGCTGAAAACATCCGGATTTTCCCTAAGCCGCTCTCCCCGGCCCTGCTTGACTGCTGCAATGAATTGCTGATGAATCGCATCAAGCATGGTCTGCAAATGGCGAACATCCTCTGGATTGGTGGGCTTGAAAGGGTCAAGAAAATCCTTATTGGCGCCGGCCGTGTAAGCTCGCCGCTCAATGCCAAGCTTGGCGATGGTATCGGTAAAGCCGAAACTATCCATTCGCACGCCGATTGATCCGACCAGGCTGGCCTTATTCACATAAATCTTCTGCGCAGCCGCTGCAATGTAATAACCGCCTGAAGCGCACAGATCGCTTGCCACCGCGTAGACCGGCGTCTTGGGGAATTGCTGGCGCAATTTCTGGATTTCGTCATAGATCTCGCCGGCTTGGACCGGGCTACCGCCAGGGCTGTTGATTTCTAAAATCACGCCGACGGTGCTTTTATCCTTAAAAGCCTTGCGCAGCCCTTCGATGATATTTTTCGCACTGGCCTCGGTGCTGCTAGCAATCAGGCCATCAACACGAACCAGGGCCGTGTGCGGCTTAATGCCGCTGGTTGCAGAACCCAAATTGTCCGGCCATGCCAACGCCAAAAGCCCTAGTAGATAACAGAAAAACAAAAGCTTAAAAAAAATCCCCCAGCGTCGCGCCCGCCGTTGCTCGGTGACGGCGGCAAGCGCCACTTTGGTCAAGACATCCCGCGCCCAACGCTCTTCGCTGGGCAGATTCGTATTTGGCTCAGATCCAGTCATGCTCATAACTCAGTTATCCCCTTGACCTGCTGGACCTGCTGGACCCGCTGTTCCGGTTGCGAGTCGATCCAGCACCATTTTCAACTCTGGACTCAGAGGCGCACTCACCGCCACTTCCCGGCCACCCAACGCGAGAGTCACACTGTGGGCGTGCAGAAATAAGCGACGCAGACCCCAGCGCTCTGCCATCGCTAGATTAAACGCTGAATCACCATATTTTTCATCACCGGCTAGCGGATGCCCGACATGGGCCGCATGGACGCGAATTTGATGGGTACGCCCGGTCAAAATGTCTGCCGACAGCAACGAGGCCGCTTTGAATAAGCTAACCGGTTGGAACCGGGTCAAGGCCGTTTTACCCTCGGCCGTGACCTCGACCATGCGCTCGCCGCCGCGCAGCACATTGCGGCGCAAAGGTGCGTTCACCTCGCGCTTGCCATGATTCCAATAGCCGCAGACCAAGGCCAGATAACGTTTTTCGACCAACCCAGCCCGTAATGCCTCCTGAATCCGCCGCAGCGCTTCCGGGGTCCGTGCTAGGACCAGGCAACCGCTGGTTTCACGATCCAGCCGATGCGCCAATTCCAAAAACGGCTCATCAGGCCGCAGGGCGCGCAACAACTCGATAACGCCAAAATCGATCCCGCTGCCCTTATGCACCGCCAAACCGGCCGGTTTGTCGAGCACCAGCAGTTCCCGATCTTCGTGCAGCACCGCATCCCGCAGGCGCTCGGCCCAGCCTGGCGGCGGCCGCAAAGGCGGCTGGATGCGCTCACCCAGCCGCACCGGGGGAATGCGTAATTTATCACCCGCGCTCAGTCGCCGATCCGGCTGCACCCGTCCGCCGTTCAAGCGCACTTCGCCTTTGCGCAAGATCCGATAGATCAAGCTTTTGGGGGCACCCTTCAGTTCGCGCAACAGAAAATTATCCAAGCGTTGCCCGGCGTATTCGGGGGCGATTTCCAGATGGCGCACCATTGTCGATTCGGCTGCGGGAGGCATCATTTGAAGCATATCGATCAGGCTGCTATAGTTGAGAATGTTGTCGCCGATTGGTCCCAAGGGCCGGCGAAACTTGAGTACACTATCGGTTTTCGCACCCGCGCGCCAGTTGTCCGGCGAGTGGGATTGGTTTGATGGGTTTATTCGCCGCTCAGCCCAGACCCTTTTCGAGCGGCGCCCGACCGCGCTCCCAGCCGACCGGTCACAACCTCGCGGCGTGTTTGGACCAGCCCCCACCAGGATTTCATCCCCCGGGCAACTCCCTCTCCAGCGACGCCCCGGCGACAACCACGTCACCGCCGGTGATGGTCGAGCGCAAGGAATTTTGTCATGAAACGCATGCTGATTAACGCGACTCAGCAGGAAGAGTTGCGTGTGGCCCTTGTTGACGGCCAAAGACTTTACGACCTTGATATCGAAACCCCATCACGGGAACAAAAAAAATCCAATATCTATAAAGGTCGTATCACTCGCATCGAACCAGGGCTGGAAGCGGCCTTCGTCGATTATGGAACCGACCGGCACGGTTTCCTGCCTTTCAAAGAAATCACCCGCAGCTATTTCGATCCCCAGGCCAACGATGGTGGCCGCCCCAGCATCCGCGAGGCTATCCGCGAAGGCCAGGAAATCATGGTCCAGGTGGAAAAGGAAGAACGTGGCAATAAAGGCGCCGCGCTCACCACCTTCATCAGCTTGGCTGGCCGCTATCTGGTGTTGATGCCGAATAATCCTCGCGCCGGTGGTGTTTCACGGCGAATCGAGGGTGAGGATCGCCAGGAAATCCGCGAGGTTATGAGCAGCCTCGAAATTCCCGATGGCATGGGGCTGATCGTGCGTACCGCTGGCGTCGGCCGTTCACAGGAAGAGCTGCAATGGGATTTGGATTATCTATTGCATTTGTGGAAAGCCATCGAATTCGCCTCGTCCCAGAAAAAAGCCTCGTTCCTGATCTATCAGGAAAGCAACATCATCGTGCGCGCCCTGCGCGATTACCTGCGTGCCGATATTGGCGAAATCCTGGTGGATAATCCGGCGGTTCACCGGCAAGCGCAGGATTTCATGCAGCAGGTGATGCCGCACCACCTGAGCCGGCTGAAGCCGTATCAAGACAGCATCCCGCTGTTCACCCGGTTTCAAATCGAATCCCAAATCGAAACTGCCTACCAACGCGAAGTAAGTTTGCCTTCCGGGGGTGGCATCGTTATCGATTACACTGAAGCGCTGGTGTCGATTGATATCAACTCGGCGCGGGCTACCAAGGGCAGTGATATCGAAGAAACCGCGCTCACAACCAATTTGGAAGCGGCCGACGAGATTGCCCGTCAGTTCCGCTTGCGCGACCTGGGCGGTTTGATCGTTATTGATTTCATCGACATGAATATCGCCCGCAACCAGCGCGAGGTAGAAACCCGCTTGCGGGAGGCGTTGAAAATGGACCGGGCGCGGGTTCAGGTTGGCCGCATCTCTCGGTTCGGGTTACTGGAAATGTCGCGGCAACGGTTAAGCCCGTCACTGGATGAAGCCAGCCATGTGATTTGCCCGCGCTGCAATGGTCAAGGGACCATTCGTAACATCGATTCGCTGGCGTTGAGCGTGTTACGCCTGATCCAGGAAGAGGCGATGAAAGATCGGACTGGCCGGGTCGTGGTGCAGTTGCCGGTCAAGGTTGCGACCTTCCTGCTCAACGAAAAGCGCGAAGCGGTGCGGGCCATTGAGCAGCGCCACCGGGTCCGGGTGTTATTGATTCCCAATGAATCGCTGGAAACACCCCATTTCAAGTTGAGCCGACTGCGCACCGATGAATTATCGGACACCCAACGCCTTTCATACTCGCTGGCCGAAGATTACGAAGAGCAGTTTGAGCCGCAAGCCACCACCGTCACCAGAACCCCCAGCGAAGAACCAGTCGTAAAAGGGGTGACGCGAGCCACGCCTGCACCAACACCGCCCGCGCCAACACCACCGAAACCTGAGCCTAACGCCAGCTTTTTTCGTTGGTTGTGGGGCAATCTGTTCGGACGACCCAGCGCGGTCAGCGAAGAAGAACCAGAACGTCCGGTTAAACCCAGTGGCCGCCCACCCAAACCTGAACGCCATCGGCGGGACCGGCCAAGCAAACGGCAGGATGTGGAAGCCCGCCTGGAGCCGATCAGCGGCCAAAGTGACGAGAGTGACAGCGCGCCTACTTTAGTGGCATCCAAACCAGCGCCGGCCGACACCCGACCTGTCACCGTTCCAATCCCTCTCCCAAGCATGGAAGTCATTGGCGAGGCCGGTGAAGACCGTAGCGAGGAACCCAAGGAATTTGCTGCCCCTACCGAGGGAGAGGAAGAGACGCCTAGTCCACGCGGGCGGCGCAGTCGGCGCGGCGGGCGTCGGCGTCGGCGCGGCGATGCTCCGGCCACCGACACGACCTCGGAAGGAACGGAAACCATGGATGATTCCGGTGCAGAGCTATCGTCTGGTTCTGAGGAGCACACGACGACCGCAGTGGAAGAACCCGCCGGGACACAGCGAGATCTCCCAACGGCTCACCCGCAGTCATCGGGCACTGCTTCAGGCTCGCTTCCGCAGCGGCGAATTCGCGGTGGGCGTCCGCGCGTTCCTCGTGAATTGCTGGCCAATAACCGGCTTTCCGCAACCGAAACGCTCGAAGTGGAACCCCTGCCGCAAGAGGCGGAAGCCCCTTTGCCGCCGCCACCGGTTCTATTGGAATATCCACCGATAGAACCTCTGGTGGCTAACACCAAGACGGCTCTGGAAGATTCTATTGCCAGCCAACCTGCCGAGCCGCCGCTGCCCATTCCGGCGCCGCTGGAGTACCCCAGTGAGGACATCGCCCTCGGCAGAGCGTATGAGGCGGACTCGCTCGCCCAGGTGCCCACTGCCCCGCCAGCGCTTGCTCCCGAAGCGGTCGAGTTCACCAGCGATGCTGTAGAACAAGTCGAAATATTGGCAACCCCTGCACCTATAGCAGAGGCAACCTACGCCGATCTTGTCCCCTCATCCGACCTGGCGGCAAGCATTGAACCAGCGGAAAAAACTGATACTGGCCCAGCGTTGCTTGCAGACGACACCGCACCGCCCAGTGAACCCGATGCGATTATCGAGGCCATCGCCGCTGCCCATGAGGCGAAATTTTTGGAACCGGATGTTATCGAGCCATCACCAGTCGAGACGGAACTAGCAAGCGTGTCACCGGTAACGGCAGAATCGGCACCTGAGAACAAACCGGCCAGTTGAAGCCGGTCAGCAATCACCGCGACGGGGCCAAAATACCGCAGCCCCGTTCGCGGCAGTCACCAATAACTCAAGCAGACACCCTCAAATCCGATAGCGCTGCCGCACGCTGATCAGCAATCCCTCGGCGGCCTCCTCGATCAAATCCATCACTCGCTCAAAACCATTCGGGCCACCATAGTACGGATCGGGCACTTCCTGCTCTGGCAACTCCGGCGCGTAATCCATGAAGAGTTGGATACGACTTTGCAGCGGCGACTGACCACACAGCGCCAGCAGGTGCGCAAAATTATCCCGGTCCATCGCCAGCACGTAGTCGAATTCGGCAAAATCCGCTACCGTTACCTTACGGGCGCGGAGGTCTCGCAGATCAACGCCCCGGCGCAAGGCGGTCGCCTGACTGCGGGGGTCCGGGGGCGCACCGACATGGTAGGAATGGGTGCCCGCTGAATCCACGTACACCTTGCTATCCAGTCCGGCACTTTCCAACATCCGCCGGAATACGCCTTCCGCAACCGGTGACCGACAAATATTGCCCATACACACAAATAACACTCTGACCATCGCTTTCGCCTTCGCCGCATCGCGCCGCTGTTGTCGAAAATCGAACGCCGCGCGAACGACCTTATTGATGCTTGTAACCAACGGGATCGCCACTCGTGCCCCGCATTGATTCAGATAAATTAAAAGCGCTCCTGGATCAATCCTTAACCTACCAAGGAATCAACTGCCAGGTCATCGAAATTTTAAGCGACGAACAGGCGCTCGTGCTGCGCGATTGCCAAAATCAAAAAGTGATTCAGGCCGATCAGTACGGCGACGCCGGTTATCGCGTGGCAAGAACCTTTACCGTAGCACTGCTCGATCCGACCGGCCAGCATCTCAATCCTGACCTGCCGGAGTTACTCAGGTTCAATCTCGTCGGTTGACCCGGCCATGGTGGCCATCACCCGAAGCAGATCGGCTGCCGTGTCCACGCCTGGCGGCGGCGCTTCCACCGCCTCGGCCACATAAATACGGATGCCATGCCACAACGCGCGCAATTGTTCCAACACTTCGGTGCGCTCACTGGGGGCAGGTTCTAAGCGGGGAAAAGCGCGCAAGACTGCCACCCGATAGGCATACAACCCGATATGGCGAAACCAGCCCTTCTCAATTAGCAAATCGGCGCCTACCGTTTCCTGGTGAGCAAAGGTCTCCCGATCCCAAGGAATCGGCGCCCGACTGAAATACAGCGCAAACCCGGCGCGATCCCGCACAACCTTAACCACGTTCGGATCAAACAACTCAGCAGGTTGGCCGATGCGGGTACAAACCGTGGCGATACCCGCTGTGGGATTCGCCTCCAACGCCAGCGCCGCTTGCTGGATCAATGCCGGCGGGATCTGCGGTTCATCGCCCTGGACATTCACCACAATGGCATCGTCCGGCCAAGCGTAGCGAGTCGCCACTTCCGCCAGTCGGTCGGTGCCGGAAAGATGCGCCGAGGAGGTCATACAGACCGGGGCGCCGAATCCAGTCGCTGCATCGCAAATTCGCTCGTCATCCGTCGCAATGATCACGTCCAATGCGCCACTGGCCAAGGCACGGCGATAGACGTGCTCCAGCAGCGTTCGGCCCGCAAGCAAGCGCAACGGCTTACCCGGTAGCCGGGTTGAAGCATAGCGGGCTGGAATCGCGACGCGGAACCGAGGTTCCTCGACGCTCATTGCCTAGACCTCCTCATCGGTCAGCGGTCGTGCCTCAGCCTCCAGCATCACTGGAATACCGTCACGAATGGGATAGGCCAGCCGGCTTTCTTTACAGATCAATTCCTGACGCGCCTTGTCGTACACCAGCGGTGCTTTGCTGACGGGGCACACCAGAATCTCCAGCAGTTTCTTGTCCATCGGGTTCATCTCCTGATAAAGGTTCGGATAGCGGTGCTAAACGTGGGCGGCGTGGGAGCGTCTCCGGCCGTCGCCGGATACCCTTGGCCATCGCAACCATCGCCACACGTTTGAGTAATTGATCTTCAAATTCCGGGTCTAGCTGGGCGCTCACCGGCACATACCAACAACTGGCCGGGGTGATGCCTCGGCACTTAATGGCATCCTTCTCGGTCATCAGTACCGGCAAATCCTCCCGAAACTGTAAATCTTCCGGCTTGAACGGATGATGATCGGGAAATGGGTGCTCGATCAGCCGCAGGCGAGCATGGCGTAAATGATCGAAAAACCGCCAAGGATCACCGATACCGGCCACCGCGTGGACGGTGCATTGGCGGAAACTGGCGAGGGTGGAGGTGATCAAGGGGTCCTCAAGATTCACCGCCGTTTCACCGCGCAACGACATCAGGTATTCGCGGCCGCGCGCCGCGCCGTTGCCCACGACAAAATCGACCTCGCGCAACCGGGAGGGCGGCTCCCGCAACGGCCCAGCCGGCAGGCAAGCCGCATTGCCTAGCCGCCGGAAACCATCCACGACGGCGATTTCGATATCGCGCCGCAAATGATAGTGCTGCAAGCCATCGTCGCTGACGACCAGGTTGCAACCATAGGTTTCCACTAACAAGCGGGCTGCCGCTACCCGATCCGGCCCAACCACCACCGCACACCGACACCGGCGCGCCAGCAACACCGGCTCGTCGCCGACCAGCATCGGATCGCTGTCGGCGACGACTTGGCGCGGCCATTCAGTCGAGTGCCCGCCATAGCCACGGCTGACGATACCAGGGGTATAGCCGGCCTCGCGCAACAACTCCACCAGCCGCGCGACGAGCGGCGTTTTCCCAGTACCGCCGACACTGATATTACCGACCACGATAACCGGTACCCGGAGGCTTTCACTGCGCCGCAGGCCGTGTTGATACAGCCAGCGCCGTAGCCGAACTACTGCGCCAAACAGCACGCTGATCGGCCATAGCAGCACGGCCACGCCATTGAGCGAGTACCCGTAACGATCCAGCCAGTGCTGCATGATCAAGGATTTTGTGCGGGCGCATCCGCCGGAGGAGCAAAACCCGGTGCGCCAGTGGTGGTGTTGATGGTGGCTATAGCTAACTGCTTGATACCGAGTTGACCTGCAACATCAAGGACCGTCACGACGGCTTGATGCGGGGCTTTGCCATCGGCACTAATGGCTAACGGCAAAGTACGGCCATCGGCCGCCGCCCGCAATGCATCTTTCAGGGTGGTGGAATCCGCATTGTCCAGTTTGCGACCATTGACCGCATAGCGGCCGGCGGCATCGACATCGATTTGTAGCTGTGCTACAGCGCCCGGCAACGGTTTGCCCGATGCCTCCGGCAAGCGAATCTCCAATTCCGACTGATGGTGCAAACTGGTGGCAATCATAAAAAAGATCAACAAAACCAAAACCACGTCGATCATCGGGACTAAATTGATTTCGGGTTCTTCGCGGCGGCGTGGGCGTAAATTCATGAGAGCTGTCCGGCTAATCCGGTTTCGGCATCTAACACATCGATCAGTTGCAAGGTCTCCTGCTCCATCTGCACCACCAGCGCATCAACTCTTGCATGAAAATAACGATAAAACAGCAAGCTGGGAATAGCGACGGTTAGGCCGGCGGCAGTGGTCAAGAGCGCCTCGGCGATACCGACCGACAGGAGACTGAAATTACTGTTCCCTTGCACTGAGACGATCTGAAAGATTTTGATCATACCGGCCACGGTGCCGAGCAGGCCCAGCAACGGGCTGATGGCGGCGATGGTGCCCAAGGGACTGAGAAAGCGCTCCAGTTCGTGGACGACATGGCGGCCGGTATCCTCAATGCGTTCCCGCAGAATCTCCCGCCCGCTACCGTGATGATTCAGGCCAACCGCCACAATCCGGCCCAACGGCGAATCCAGCGGCAGTGCAGCGATTTCCTGGCGATTGACGGCTCCGCGTTCAACCCAGCCACGCAGGATGCGCAGCAGCCGCTCCGGTAAGACCCGAACCCGCTGTAACGCCAGCAACCGTTCGATGATAATGACCATCGCCACCAGCGAACAGGCCAGAATCGGCGCCATCAGCCAGCCACCGGCCTTGATCAGGTCGAATCCCACCATTCGTCTTAACGCTCCGTTCTGGTCACCGGGTGGTCATGATACCGGATTTGGTGTGATACCCGCATCAGGGCGCCATCCAGTAATGACGATGCTCACGGCGATGACGCTCCAGCAAAAGGGGCTGATCCGGCGTCCATTGAAACGTCAGCGCCCCCTCGTAACCGGTATCGAGCAAGCTAGCGCCGGTCGCCTGATAGCGCGCCACCGTGTCGGGACGCGGATAGCCGAACCGGTTGCGATAACCGGTGGCAAACAGCACATAGCGCGGCCGTACCGCATCCAGAAACGCTGAAGTGACCCGATCACGATGGCCGTGATGAGGAGCGACCAACACATCGGCCGCCAACTCGGCGCCATAGCCGGCAACCAACGCCGTTTGGGCCGCAGTTTCAATATCACCCGGTAACAACAACCGCCCAGCCGGCCCCACGACTTGGAGCACACAGGAGGCATCATCAGCGGTAAATCCGGTCTCTGGCGGATGCAACAGTTGAAATTGCACGCCATCCCATTGCCATGCTTGGCCGGCCTGACACCGCTTCGCGCCAGCAATGGGCGTCTCTTCCAGAGAGGCCGTTGCGATCTCCGCCACTGGCATCAATTCCAACACTGAGCGAACGCCGCCAGTATGCTGCTTGTCGGCGTGGCTGATCAGCAAGCGATCCACCTGCCGGATACCTTGCCGACGCAGAAAAGGCACCAGCACCGCCCGACCAGCATCCAGCTCCGCGCCCAGACGCGGGCCGGTATCGTAGACCAAGACATGATGTTGAGTGCGGATGACTCCGGCCAAGCCAGGGCCAACATCCAATAAGGTGAACCAAAAACCACCTGGCTCCGGCGTCGGCAACGGCGGCCACAACAGCGGCAAACACAGCGGCAACCCCAACCAGCGGCCCGCCAAACCGCGTGGGGCCAGCAACAATAACATCCCCGGCACCGCGAAAAGCAGCGTCCACCAAGGTGGCCCCGGCCAGGACAACACCGCACCAGGCCAATGTTCCAGCCATAGCAGGATCTGCCACAACCCCGCCATCGTCAGCGCGGCCAGTTCCAGCAAAAAGGTTTGTAGCGCGGTGCTGACCGGTCCCACCAGCGCCGCCAGCAGGCTCAATGGCAGCACGGTGCAGCCCACCCAGGGAATTGCGAGAAAATTAGCGAGCGGCGACAGTAAGGGAAATTGTTGAAAATAGATCAAAGTCGGCGGCAGCAGCGCCACCGTGAGCTTAAGCTGCAAACCGACCGTCTGGCTGAGCCAAGCCCGCTCGCACCAACGGCCGCTGGTGCTATAGACAATCGCCGCGACCGCGCCGAATGACAGCCAAAATCCCGCCAGCAGAGGCGCGGCGGGATCGTAAAGCAGAACAGCTAACAGCGCGAGCGCCAAAATTCGACTAGGCGCGGCCGGGCGCTGGATGATCAACGCCACCATCGCCACCGCTGCCATCAAAAATGCCCGTTGCGCTGGCACGGATAAACCGGAGATTAGGGTGTAACCGCCTGCCCCCATTAGCGCTGCTACCGCTGCCGCCCGCCGCGCCGGCCACCGCAGAGCCAGTTCTGGAACCCGTCGCCAGATCCCCAAAAACAGGGCAAAGACCATCCCAGCGACTAAGCCGATGTGGGAACCTGATACCGACATCAGATGACCGATGCCGGTGCGATTGAACACCTCCCATTGCCGGGACGAAATACCGCCTTCTTCACCCACCGCCAACGCGACCAGAACCCCGACGAACGGATTCTCTGGTAGTTGTCGCTCGAAATCCTCAGCGATTCGCGCGCGATAGCGGTCAACCGGGTAACGCTCGGCAACTGCTAAACGTTGCGGCAATGGTTGTCGGCGAACACTCCCCGTCGCCACAATACCCTTGGCATACAACCACTGCTCGTAGTCGAATCCGCCTGGATTCGACAGACCGCGTGGTTGCCGCAAGCGGGCCGTGAAAGCCCAGCGGTCACCGACCTGCAAGGGTGGATTTGATTCCACCGCACGTTCTTCGCCATCGGCCGGTTCATCCCACCATGCCAACCGTAAGCGCTGGCCGACCAGTTCTAAGACTGGTCGCTCGCCCTTTCGGGCATTTGCCACCATAAATTCGAACCGTACACTCCGCCTTTCCTGCTCCGGTAGCGCGGCAATCCAACCGTCTACCGACAACTCAGCACCTTCCAGCGCCGCCGGTAATCTCGCAGTTGGCGCGGCCAACAATAAGGCCCACAAAAAGCCAGCGCTGCCCCAGGCTAATAATCGCAACCAGGGCACCGTGATCCCCACCAGCACCACCGCTGGCCATGCTGCACTCCAACCCCGCCCCGGTAGCTCCGGTAAGCTTTGCAGGATCAGGATACCGACCAAAAAGGCGATGGCCCCCCAGCGCATTGATGGCCACCCACCGATCAGCGTTCCCGCACCAACACCCCATCGTTTAGCCGCCACAGGGCCTCAGCGCGTGCGGCCAACGCAAGGTCATGGGTGACGATGACGAAGCTGGTCCCCAGATCGCGGTTTAATTCCAGCATCAGTTCAAAGACCTGCTCAGCGCTATGGCGGTCCAAGTTGCCTGTCGGTTCATCGGCCAATACGCAGGCCGGCTCAGTGATCAGGGCACGCGCCACCGCCGCCCGCTGGCGCTCGCCGCCGGATAACTCGCCGGGACGATGCGTTAAACGCTCTTTCAGCCCCACCCGTGCTAACAAGGCAGCGGCTTGTTCAGCAGCGCGTTTGGGCGCGTTGCCGCGAATCAACAACGGCATTGCTACATTTTCCAGTGCGGTGAATTCCGGTAACAAATGGTGAAACTGGTAGACAAATCCCAGGCAACGATTGCGCAACCGCCCCCGATCCGCGTCGCTCATCCGGCTCAATTCCTGGCCGGATACCCATACCGAGCCGGTGGTCGGCGTATCCAATCCACCCAGCAAATGCAGTAACGTGCTTTTACCTGACCCGGAACTGCCGATGATGGCGACCCGTTCCCCACGCTGAACCTGCAAGCTGATATTGCGCAGGACCTGCAATGACTCTTCACCTTGCCGAAACGTCTTGGCCAGCTCACGACATTCCAATACGGCCTGCGCTTGGCTCACGATGGCTGCCTCATTCATAACGCAGCGCCTCGGCCGGCTGGGTGCGAGCAGCGCGCCATGCCGGATACAGTGTCGCTAACGTCGCCAACCCAAACGCCACCAAGCCGATGGTGATGACATCGCTCCATTGGACTTTTGAGGGAATATCACTGATCAAATAAACATCCGGGGCGAGGATCTTGACGCTGAATAACCGCTCGATAAACGGCACCACCACATCGACATGGGTTGCTAAAGCCACCCCGCCTATTAAGCCCAGCACGGTGCCGACCAGCCCGATGGTCATGCCTTGGACGATAAAAATTCCCATCACCGAGCGCGGAGTTGCCCCCAGCGTGCGCAAGATGGCTATGTCAGCTTGCTTATCGGTCACCACCATCACCAGCATCGAAACGATGTTGAAAGCAGCAACGGCAACGATCAGCGTCAAGATGACAAACATCGCGGTCTTTTCAATCTGCACCGCCCGAAAATAGCTGGCGTGATCTTGAGTCCAGTCGCGGGCCACGAAGGTTTCCGGTAATTTGCCGGCGAGTTCGCGGGAGAAACGCGGCGCCATGAACAAGTCATGCAATTTCAAGCGAACCCCATTCACCGTACCCTCTGGATATTGAAATAGCTTAGCGGCATCCTCGACATGGATCAGCGCCAAACCTCGGTCATATTCGTACATCCCTGCCTTGAACAAGCCAACCACATCAAAGCGCTTCAAGCGTGGCAAAATCCCAGCGGGTGTAACGCTGGCTTGGGGCGTAATCACGGTGATCTTATCACCCACCACCACCCCCAACGCATTGGCCAATGCCTGACCGAGAATGATGCCAAACTGGCCAGGCCGTAACTCGTCTAACGTCCCCTGCACCATTTTGCTACCGATATCCGAGACCTTATTTTCCTCGGCTGGCAAGATACCCTGTACCAACGCGCCGCTAACCAGCGAGGCGTTATTCAACATGGCTTCGCCACGGATATAAGGGGCACCACCCACCACTCGCGCATCTTCCAGCGCCCAATCTCGCACCGCCTTCCAATCCTCAACGGCACCGCTCCAGCGGTTGATGGTGGCATGTGGGGTCATCGCCAAAATCCGCCCGCGTACCTCTTCTTGAAAGCCGTTCATGACCGACAAAACGGTAATCAAAGCGGTAATCCCCAAGGCGATGCCAAGCACTGAACTCAAAGAGATAAAGGAGACGAAGTGATTGCGACGCTTGGCTCGGGTGTAACGCAGACCGATGAACAATTCGAGAGGACGAAACATAGGTACGATTCAGCTTGGCGGGTAATCCGGGATAGGAGAAGGCGCGCCGTCATAATGCATTGGCCGCCCGTTGGGCGGCCAAGTCTTACACCGGGGATGGGCCAATTGAGATTTTACTGCTTGGGCAGCGCCGCAGCAGGGATTTTTGGTTTAACAGGCGTCGTCACAGCCGCTGGCACCGATGGCGTAGCCGGTACGGTGGGCGTAGCCGGCACCGTTGGCACCTTATTGGTCAACGTTGATGTACTCGGTACGGTGGACGTAGCCGGCACCGTTGGCACCTTCTTGGTCAGCGCCGATGTACTCGGCAGCGCTGAAGTTCCTCCCCCCACCGTCGCCGAAGCCTTAACGCCCAGCACGGTTTTGTCGCCAACCCCAGGCACTTTGCCTAAATCATCCACGGATTGAAACGCCCCATGCTCCTGGCGATACTTGACGATAGCGGCCGCTTTCGCCGGGCCGATCCCTTTCAAGCCCTTTTCGAGCTGATCGGCTGTCGCCGTATTGATATCGACCATTTGGGCAAAGGTCACGGTAGAAAAGAGGGCCAGAATCAAGCCGAGCAACACATGCAAGCCTTTCATTGCTTCATCTCCTCGTTCGGTTATCAATCGCTGTCAGACCAAGCCGACAGCGGCGAAAACTATAAAGGTGAAACTTAAAAAATACAATTTGATCAGTCGTTTGCCAAATACGCAACCATCGGTGAAACAGGCCGTGATTGAGTTGGCCCGCTCAACGAGGTGTGCCGATCACCAAATCCGCCATCGGTTTGATGGTATTCCACTGCTGGCAACTGGGGCAGCACCAGTGCAGGGTTTTGACTATAAACCCACAGGCAGCGCAACGATAGCGAGCGGCATTATTCAGTAATTGCGTGCTGATGGCGTGCAAAGCTTGTAAATCGGCGTATTCGGCCCCCTCGCCGCGCGCGAGCTTGATTTCAACCAACCGACGCAAACCCAGCAAGGTCGGATACGTTTGCAGCTCGCGATTAAGAAACTGGACTGTGGCTTCTTCGCCTTTCCGCTGCAACAACCACTCGGCCAAAGCGTCAGTGACACGCCCGCCATGGTCTCGCGCCTGAACTTCCCGTAAGTACTGCACCCACTCATCCGGTCGTCCCACGGCTACAAAACAGGCGCCGAGCGGGGCGATCACCTCAGGAAAGTACCCTGGATCTTGGCGTTCGACCGCTTGGAGCGCTTCAATGGCAGCCCGATAATCGCCGGCCTGCACAGCGAAACCGCCAAGCAACAGATTGGCGCGCGCGCAGCCAGGATCGCGCCGCAGCGCATCCAGCAGCCACTTCTTGGCTTCGACGCCCTCTCCCCGCGTGCTGGCCGCCTCAGCCAATTCACAACAGAAATGGGCAGTCTCCTTTCTCTTAGATTCCCCGCCCATCCGCTCCAGCCGATCACAATAATGGATCGCCTGGCACCAATCCTTTTCTTGCTGAAAAATGTAAATCAACCGCGAGATCGCAACTTCCATGTAATCAGGTTGATCAAGCAACTCTTGAAATAACGCTTCCGCACGGTCGAACAGGCCCGCGCGCAAATAGTCTTCGCCCAGTTCCAGCACCGCCCCGTGCCGCTGGTCAACCGTCAGATGGGTTCGGGCGATGAGGCTGCCGTGGATATGGATGGCCCGATCCACCTCGCCGCGACGGCGGAAAAGATTACCCAACGCCAGATGGATCTCGGCCGTATCCTGATCCACGTCAGCCATCCGGGTGAGCACTTCAATGGCCTGATCGGGCTTATCGTTGATCAAATAATTCAGTCCCTTGAAATACTCGGCGCTGCCGACCGTCGATCCGCCTGATTTAGCCGCCTGACGGTTCGCCACCCACCAACCGGAAGCGGCGGCAACCGGCAGCAGCAGCCACAGAAGCTCAATCATGACCCGGCAACGACACGATCCGGCTTCAACGGATATCCCGTCCCACCTTTTTGGCCAACAGATTGATTTCCTGATCTTTGGTCAACACAGACTGCCGCAAGCGGTTAAGCTGCCAGCGTAGCGGTAACACCATGGAGGCTCCAATCAACGCTGCCAACAATGCCCCCACCGCGAAAGCGCTGATCATCGCTAAGGACAGCGGGATCGTCGTCGCGCCCAGTAGATATTTGATGGTAACGGGATCGGCATTTAAGGTGGAAAACTCCACACCGATCAACAAAACGACCAGCAAAATTGCAGCGACCAGAATAAATTTGATTAAAAACATGGATTCCCCCCACCTGAATAGCCTGAAATCAACGCGCTCAATCGTTTACGGTCTTGCAACAAAAAACCCACTATACCGTGGGTTTTTGAACGGCGCACGACAACCGGGCGGTTTGAGGAAAAATTTCCAACCTAACTCGCGCCATCGGTAGCGTCATAGCGCTCATTGACCCGTTCCCGCAATTCCTTACCGGGCTTGAAGTGAGGGACATATTTGCCGGTTAAGGAGACCGCATCCCCAGTCTTTGGATTACGTCCCACCCGCGGGGGTCGAAAATGCAGCGAAAAGCTACCAAATCCACGGATTTCGATCCGCTCACCATTGGCCAGCGACTCGCTCATTTGCTCCAATAGGGTCTTGACCGCCTGTTCGATATCTCGATAGGGAATATCGTTCCGCTTGCGGGCAAGAATCTCGATCAGCTCTGATTTTGTCATAAACCCTCCCTCCGGCATCAGGGCATAGCCTTTGCCAACCCAGCGCCGCCAATCAAGGAAATTCCGAGTGAATCCCGCCGCCCTGAATCGCAGAGCGGCGGCACGGAACGGCGGGCGTTACTAGCCCACCGACAGACTCGCTAGTCATCCTGAGCGCCCATCTGCTCCTTGAAGATATCACCCAACGTGGCGCCAGTGCTCGATTTGCGACTGTAATCTTGCAACACTTCGGCTTCTTCAGCCATATCCTTCGCCTTCACCGACAAGGTAATCGCGCGATTCTTGCGGTCAACGCCGATAAACTTGGCCTCCACCTCTTCACCCTCCTTTAGCATTGAGCGCGCGTCCTCAATCCGTTCGCGGGTCAACTCAGAAGCGCGCAGCGTGCCCTCGATGCCATGGCCCAAATCCACCAAAGCCCCCTTGGCATCGACCGAGACGATCCGCCCCTTGACCACACTGCCCTTGGGATGATCGGCGACGAAGTTGGAGAATGGGTCCTTGTCGAGTTGTTTGATGCCCAGCGAAATCCGCTCTCGTTCGGGATCAACCGCCAGCACCACCGCCTCAACTTCCTGACCTTTCTTGTATTGGCGAACCGCTTCTTCGCCGGGAGCATTCCAGGAAATATCCGACAGATGGACCAAGCCGTCAATGCCACCATCCAGGCCGATGAAAATGCCAAAGTCGGTAATCGACTTGATCTTGCCCGAAACGCGGTCACCCTTGGCGTGATTCTGGTCGAATTCTTCCCAGGGATTCTGCTGGCACTGTTTCATACCGAGCGAAATGCGCCGACGATCCTCGTCGATATCCAGCACCATGACCTCGACTTCATCGCCCAAGGCCACCACTTTATTCGGATTGACATTTTTGTTGGTCCAATCCATTTCAGAGACATGAACCAACCCTTCGACGCCCTCTTCGATCTCGACAAAACAGCCGTACTCAGCAATGTTGGTGACCTTGCCGAACACGCGAGTACCGACCGGATAGCGGCGGGCCAAAGCGATCCAGGGATCATCGCCCAGTTGTTTAAGACCCAACGAGACGCGGTTACGGTCGCGGTCGAACTTAAGCACCTTGACTTTGATGGTGTCGCCGACGTTGACCACCTCGGAGGGGTGTTTCACACGCCGCCAGGCCATATCGGTGATATGCAACAGACCATCGATGCCACCCAAATCCAGGAACGCGCCATAGTCGGTCAGATTCTTGACCATACCATCGACCACCTGACCTTCTTGCAGATTTTGCAGCAAGGCCTCGCGTTCCGCGCTGTATTCCTGCTCCACCACCGCACGCCGGGAAACCACGACGTTATTGCGGCGCCGGTCAAGCTTGATCACTTTAAAGTCTTGCTCTTTGCCTTCCAGATAGCCAGCATCGCGCACCGGTCGCACGTCCACCAACGACCCCGGCAGGAACGCCCGAATCTCGCCGATATCCACCGTGAAACCGCCCTTGACCTTACCGCTAATCAAGCCTTTGACAATCTCTTCTTTCTCGAACGCTTGTTCCAGCGCACTCCAAATCCGGGCACGCTTGGCTTTCTCACGCGACAGCCGGGTTTCTCCGAATCCGTCTTCCAGCGCGTCCAAGGCAACCTCAATTTGGTCGCCCACCTTCACTTCGAGAACACCTTCCTCGTTGTAAAACTGTTCGAGCGGAATCAGCCCTTCCGACTTCAAGCCAGCATTGACGACCACGACGTCCTGGCGGATGGCGACCACCAAGCCCTGAACGATGGCGCCAGGCTGCATTTGCTTGTCGGCTAAGCTCTGTTCAAACAGTTCGGCAAAACTTTCGATCATGGGTTATTGCTCAAAAACGGCGACCATAGACCGCCACAGGTTAGTTGGAATACAAGATTCGGCATCAAGGCTCCGAACCGCTTTTCGGGATATCCGCCTGTTGCAGCGTTGTTAACAGCCGGCAACAACATTCCATTTCCCAAATATTCTTCAATCCTTCAGCGTTGAAGCAAGTTCTACCGGCGTAACGCATTATTGCGAGGGATTGACCGCGCCGGGAAACAGTTCGACGACAAACGCGAAAGCCCAGTTGAACACGTCCACCATACTCAGCAGGGTCGTGTCCACAACCCGCGCATCCGCAGCCGGCTCAAGCGGAGCGACTGTCCTTGTGGCATCCCGCGTATCGCGCACATTTATTTCTTCGACCAGATTTTTAAGGTTAACATCCATTCCTTTTTCTCTCAACTGGTTATAGCGGCGTTGGGCACGCTCTTCACCACTGGCAGTGAGAAATAACTTTAGTTGAGCGTCTGGGAACACCACGGTACCCATGTCTCGACCATCGGCGATCAGTCCGGGAAACCGCCGAAAATTACGTTGCCTTTGCAGAAGCGCCGCCCGCACAGCCGGCCAAATCGCCACCTGAGAAGCGGCGGCGGCACACGTCTCAGCGCGTAACTCAGGCCCGGTATCAAGGCCATTCAGCAGGATACGAATCGTGCCATCGGGACCGGAAACGAATGCCGCGTCAAGCTGGGCGGCGACCGCCACCAATCCGCTCTCGTCTTTCAGCGATAAACCTTGGCGCAGCGCGGCTAAAGCGGTCAGCCGATACAACGCCCCACTGTCGAGCAAAGGCCAACCCAGGCGAGTGGCAAGTGCTTGGCAAAGCGTGCCCTTGCCAACACCGCTTGGGCCATCGACGGTAATCACTGGAGCCAATGCATCGCTGACTCCAGCAACCATTATTTGCTTAGCTCCGTAATCGCCAAGCCCACACTGCGGGATAAGCTCACGAAATCAGGAAACGAGGTGTTGACGTTGGCGCAATCGCACACACGGATCGGACCAGCGGCGCGCAATGCGGCGACCGAGAAACTCATGGCGATACGATGATCGCCGTGACTGTCGATCAAACCGCCCGCCAAATCGCCACCCTGGATAATGATCCCGTCCGGTAACGGTTGTGCGGTGATGCCCAAGGCGGTAAGGCCATCGGCCATCGCTTGAATCCGGTCGCTTTCCTTGACCCGCAACTCCTCAGCACCGGCAAATACCGTTTCCCCCTCGGCACAGGCGGCGGCCACGAAGAGAGCGGGCAGTTCGTCAATGGCCAGTGGAGCAAACGCGGCTGGGATGCGCAAACCCCGCAAAGGAGCATAGCGTACCCGTAGATCAGCGACCGGCTCAGTACCGGCCAAGCGCGGCTCAAGCACTTCGATATCGGCGCCCATCAATCGCAGAATATCGATCACACCGCTACGAGTCAGGTTGAGACCCACATGCTCCAGCACCAGATCCGAACCCGGAGCAATGCTGGCGCCTACCAGGAAGAAGGCCGCTGAAGACAAATCGGCCGGCACATCGATCTCAGCCCCAAGTAACCGTCCACCGCCAGCCAGCGCCACGGTTCGTTCATTGTCACGTTGCAGCGGATAACTGAAGGCTTCCAACATTCGCTCGGTATGATCGCGCGTCGGCGCCGGTTCGGTAATACGGGTGACACCCTGGGCATAGAGGCCGGCCAGCAGTAAACAGGATTTTACCTGGGCACTGGCCACCGGCAGCGGATAATCAATGCCTATCAGGCGCTGACCACCGTGAATCCGTAGCGGGGCGGTACCTTGGACAGCACTGTCGATTTGGGCGCCCATTTGCGCCAGTGGCGCCGTTACGCGCCCCATCGGCCGCCGCATGAGTGAGGCGTCGCCCATCAAGGTGGTGTCAAAAGTCTGCCCGGCCAGGATACCGGCCATCAACCGCATCGACGTACCGGAATTGCCCATATCCAGCACCTCGGTGGGCGGGTGCAGACCGTGCAAACCGACACCATGGACGGTGACTTGTCCGCTCTCCGGTCCCTCAATACGCACGCCCATAGCACGAAAAGCGCGCAACGTGGCAAGGCAATCCTCACCTTCCAAAAAACCGCTGATCGTGGTCGCTCCATCGGCCAACGCACCAAGCATGATCGCCCGATGGGAAATCGATTTATCGCCCGGAACCCGCAAGCGGCCACGTAAAGCGCCACCAGGCTCGACCACAAAATTTAATTCAGTCATGGGAAAGAGTTAAGCGAAAGGATTCAATCGAGATAGAGATTATCGCGGGCACGCTTGGCTCGCTCAAAAAGCGTCAGAATTACGCTCTGGTCACCGTTGCGGATCGCACCAGCCAATTGCTCCAGATCGGCGCTAAACAGCGCAATCATCTCTAACAGTTGCTCACGGTTGGCCACACAGATATCGTGCCACATGCGCGGATCGCTGGAGGCGATTCGGGTGAAATCCCGGAAGCCGCCGGCCGCATAGCGAAAAATCTCCGCCCGATCATCCAGTCGTGCCAGGGTGTCTACCAACGTATAGGCTAGCATGTGGGGTAAATGGCTGGTCGCCGCCAGCACTACATCATGATGGCGCACCCCCATATCGACGACTTCGGCGCCCGTGAACTCCCACATTGTTCTGATCAGGCGATGTGCGGCGGCATCGGTTTCCGCCAGCGGCGTCAGGATAACCCGCCGATTCTGGAACAAAGTGGCAAACGATGCCTCGACTCCACTCCGTTCAGTGCCTGCAATCGGATGCCCAGGAACGAAGTGAGGGGGAATATGGCCGTAAACCCGTTCGATATCAGCGACGACGCTCCCTTTGGCGCTACCGACATCGGTCACCACCGCATGGGCTGCAAGATGAGGAACAATAGCGCGCAGCACTTCGCCTATGGCGCCGAGCGGAACAGCGATCACCACCACATCCGCGCCGACCACTGCGTTAGTCGGATCAATGTCATAGCGATCCACCACGCCCAAATGCACGGCTGTGCGTAAATTTTCCTCGTTGCGGCCGGAACCGATCACCTCACCGACCTTGCCCTGTTCGCGCAGCGAACGGGCCAACGAACCGCCGATCAAGCCGACACCAATGACGCATAGTCGTGGGATGAAGGGTTGCGTGCTCATATCAGCGATTCAGCACCTCAGCCAGGGCAGCGAGCAGCCGGGCATTTTCCGCTTCGGTGCCGATGCTGATCCGTAGAAAGCGGGGCAAACCATAATTGTCAACCGGACGGGTGATGACGCCACATTTCAGCAGTTCGAGATAGACCTCTCGACCTGGGCGACCGACATCAATACACAGGAAATTCCCCGCCGAGGGTAACCAGTTCAGTCCATGCTGGCGACAGAAAGCCAGCAAATTCGCCATACCCGCGCGGTTGACCGCTTTACCATTCTCCAAATGCTCGGCATCATCCAGCGCCGCTGTGGCCGCCGCCAGCGCCAGGCTATTGACGTTGAACGGTTCTCTGACCCGGTTCAACAAATCAGCCACCTGGGGATCGGACACGGCGTAACCGACCCGCAAACCGGCCAGACCATACGCCTTGGAAAAGGTGCGCGTCACCACTAAGTTGGGAAAATGACCGAGCCACTTCAACGCATCGGGGCAATCCAGCACCGGCTCGACATATTCGAAATACGCCTCATCCACCACCACGATGACCTGTTCGGGCATCGACTTCAGAAATCCTTCCAGCTCGGCGGTTTTCAGCCAGGTGCCGGTCGGATTATTGGGATTGGCGATAAAGGCGACACGGGTCCGGTCGTTGACCAGCGAGCGCATGGCGGCGAGATCATGACCGTAAGGCATCTCGTGATCGGGCGGATTGGCCTTGGCGACACGCGCAGTGGCACCGATGGCCTGAGTGACGATGGGATACACGGCGAATGCGTGTTCGGAAAAAATAGCTTCGTGTTCTGGCGTCAGAAACGCCCGCGCTACCAATTCCAGTACGTCATTGGAACCGTTGCCAAGCGTCAACGCCGCCATCGGTACGCCAAGCCGCTCTGATAACGCCGCTTTCAACTCGAAACCGTTACCGTCGGGATAACGGGCAAGACCGGCCAACGCTTCCCGCACAGCAGCCAGCCCTTTGGGACTGGGGCCGAGTGGGTTTTCGTTGGACGCCAGCTTCACGATGTCGCTCAACCCGTATTCCCGGCGCAGTTCGCTTTCTGGCTTGCCGGGTTGATACGGTTGCAAGGTACGGGCGCCGGGAGCGGCAATAGAAAAAAAATTGTGGTTCATTCCATAAATCTCAAATCTATAAGATTGTATTCTAGATATTGCATAGAGGGCATTTGGTTGTCATTCAAATGCATAATCTCTGCTGCTATTATTCCTTATGCGCAAAAAGCACAGTCGCGCTTGCAAGTTCAAGATTTTTTTCCATAGACAACTCTCTTACAAATGGCTTATCTAAGTAATTTCCTATATCCCCAATAAGATCCGAAACTCTTAAATTCATAAAATCTTTTTTTGTTTTACCTTGAAGTCCATCTGCCCAACTACGCAAAATCCAAGTTAAAGATGAAATTGGAAGCAGGCTATCATAGACAGTAACTTTATCAATACAGAGATAATCGGAAAACAAATTCTGGATTCCTTGACCAGTCATATTATAATAATGGTGTGGATGCGCATGAAATGGCTGCAGAAATGGAACACAACACATTAGGTCTCCTCCAGGTTTTATCACTCTAGAGATTTCCTTTGCGCATAAAAAAGGGTCCTTTACATGTTCTAAAACAGCTATTGAAAGTACAGCATCAAACGCTTGGTCAACAAAAGGAAGATCCTCGCCAACGCCACGCACATCAGTTGTATCGAAATCAACAATCTCAAAATTAACAACATTATCAAAATAAACGGGTCTCCTTCCAGCGCCACAATCCAATACTAATCCTTCTGCATTTTTCTCGATTATTTCAATTCCATAAGTGTCATAACCGCAGCCGCTAATAGCATCAGTCTCAATAATATTGAACTTTGATCTTAACTCTTCGCTTAAAAAATCATAACAATTATTCTTTTCAATATAACTTATATCCTTACGAAGGAGGGGCCTAATTCTTTCAAGCTTCTTTTTCTTTGATTCCAATATCAAAGATGAAGGCAAACGTATCTTTCTGCCTTCTTTTCTACCAAACAAATCAAAATGCTTACGGCCCGATCTCAATCTTCCTTCCTTTACAGCTTTTGCAACATCAGGGTTAGATAAAAGGTAGCCCTCCTCATTAAAATTTTTCTCGGTTGCAACAAATTCGATAATATATGAATCAAGCATGCTTTCTCCAGAGATTACGCATTTTCATAGAAATCTATTTTATAATTTAGCCATCATTGCCATTAAATAAAAATTACTACAACACACCCTTCGGATACGAACCCAACACCCGGAATAAACTGGCCTGTTCACTCAGTTCAGCCAACGCCCCGGCCACCGGTTCATCTTGGGAATGACCATCGAGGTCGATGAAAAACACATAGTCCCACATGCCACGCCGCGAGGGACGGGATTCAATCCGGTTCATGCTGACATTATGGCGGGCCAGCGGCTCCAGCAGCTTGAACAAGGCACCGGGCCGATTCAGCGAGGCCACCAGCAGCGCGGTCTTGTCATCACCAGAGGGCTGAATCGGCTGCATACCGACGATCAAAAACCGCGTGGTGTTGTTGGGTTCATCCTCAATATTGCGCACCAGCGTCGGCATCTGATAGATATCGGCCGCGCACTGACCGGCGATGGCCGCTGCGTCCGTTTCCTCCCCTACCCGCCGCGCCGCTTCACCGTTGCTGCTGACTTCAATCTGCTCGACGCGCGGCATATTGGCGTCCAGCCACTCCCGGCACTGGGCCAGGGACTGGCGATGCGAGTAGATACGGCGCACGGCTCCCAGATCACTGGCGCGGGTGATGAGGTGATGATTGATGCGCATTTGCACCTCACCGCAGATCCGCAAGGGCGATTGCAAGAACATGTCCAGGGTGTGATTGACCACGCCCTCGGTCGAATTTTCTACTGGCACCACGCCGTAATCGGCCGAACCGGCTTCCACTTCGCGGAACACTTCATCAATGGCCCGCAGCGGGATGCTATGGATGGATTTGCCGAAATGCTTGAGTGCGGCCGCCTGGGTAAAGGTCCCTTCAGGGCCGAGAAAAGCGATTCTCAGCGGCTCTTCCAGGGCCAGGCAGGCTGACATGATCTCGCGGAATAAGCGGGCCATGGCCTCATCGCTGAGCGGTCCCTTATTGGCTTCGATCACCCGCCGCAACACCTGCGCCTCGCGCTCTGGGCGGTAAAAATTGCCGGTGGCGCCTGCGGCCTGTTTGAGCGCGCCCACCTGTTGGGCGCAACACGCCCGTTCGGCAATCAGCGCCTGAATCCGGCCATCGAGCGCGTCGATCCGCTCGCGCAGCGCCAACAAGCTATCCGCTTCGCTCATTCAACCCCCTCACCATTTTCGCCATCATCCGGCACTGAGCCAGCATCCTCCTCGGTTTCATCGCCGTTACTCTCCAGCTCGCCCATGCTCTCAATCTTCTCGACCCCAGCCAGCTTCTCCTCGCCTTGCAGGCTGATCAATTTAACCCCTTGCGCATTACGACCGACCACGGAGATTTCACCGACGCGGGTCCGCACCAGCGTACCGCCATCCGAAATCAGCATAATTTCGTGATCGTTTTCGACCTGCACCGCACCGATCACCCGACCGTTGCGCTCGGAGGTCTGGATGGCGATGACGCCCTGGCCGCCGCGACCGTGCCGCGCGTACTCGGCAGCCGGCGTGCGTTTGCCGAAACCGTTCTCGGTCACCGTCAGCACGGTTCCTTCATCGACTACGATCAGCGCGATGACTTTTTGGCCTTCGCCCAGCCGGATGCCGCGCACGCCATAGGCCGAGCGGCCGGTATCGCGCACATCGGTTTCGGTAAAGCGCACCGCCTTGCCAGCATCGGAGAACAGCATCACATCGCGCTGGCCATCCGTCAGTTCCACATTGACCAGTTGATCACCGTCGCGCAGATCAATCGCGATGATGCCACTAGGACGCGGGCGGGAATATTCGGACAGCGGGGTTTTCTTGACCGTACCGTTGGTAGTGGCGAAAAACACGTAATGGTCATCGCCAAACTCACGCACTGACAGCACCGCATTGATGCGCTCGCCTTCTTCCAGCGGCAGCAGATTGACGATGGGCTTGCCGCGCGCCGTCCGGCCAGCTTGGGGCAGCTCGTAGACCTTCTTCCAGTACACCTTCCCGCGATTGGAAAAACACAGCACGGTATCGTGAGTGCTGGCGATGAACAGCTTGTCGACGAAATCTTCTTCCCTGACGGTGGTGGCCGCCCGTCCACGCCCGCCACGCTTTTGCGCCCGATACAGCGACAGCGGTTGCGATTTGACATAGCCGGCGTGCGACAGGGTAACGACCATGGTTTCGTCGGTAATCAGATCCTCCAGATTGAGATTGCTCTCATCCGGTTGGATGACGGTACGGCGAGCATCGGCGTATTGGGCGCGTAACTCCTGCAATTCGGCGCGAATCACCGCCGTCAGCCGCTGCGGTTGGGTGAGAATCGCCAGCAATGCCTGAATCCGGCTCAACAACTCTTGATATTCATCCAGCAACTTGCGCTGCTCTAGCCCAGTCAGGCGATGCAGCCGCAGATCAAGGATCGCCTGGGCCTGGACCGGGGACAGCCGATAACCGCCTTCCACCAACCCGTATTCCGCCGATAGATCGTCCGGTCGTGAGGTGAGCGCTCCAGATTGGTCGAGCAGCTCAGTGACCAAACCCGGCACCCAGACCCGCTCCAGCAGGGCGGCTTTAGCAGCGGCGGGATCGGTGGCAGCACGGATCAGCGCAATCAGTGAGTCAAGATTGGCCAGCGCCACCGCCAGCCCTTCGACGATATGGGCGCGTTCGCGGGCCTTGCGTAACTCGAAGACGGTGCGACGCACCACGACTTCGCGCCGGTGCGAAAGAAACGCTTCCAGCACCTGCTTGAGGTTGAGCAGACGCGGCTGGCCATCAACCAGCGCGACCATGTTGACCCCGAACACACATTGCAACGGCGTGTGCAGGAATAGGTTATTCAACACCACTTCCGCGTTTTCGTTGCGGCGCAGTTCGATATAAATCCGCATCCCATCCTTGTCAGACTCATCGCGTAGCTCGGTGATGCCCTCGATCTTTTTATCCTTGACCAGTTCGGCGATTTTTTCGATCAGCCGGGCTTTATTCACCTGATAGGGCAACTCGGTAACGATGATCGCCTGGCGGCCGCGCGCTTCGTCAGTTTCAATCTCGGTGCGGGCGCGCATCTGCACCCGCCCCCGACCGGTTTCGTAGGCATCGCGGATACCGTGTGCGCCGTTAATCAACGCGGCGGTGGGAAAATCCGGCCCCGGAATATGGCGCATGAGCTGGCCGATGCTTAAATTCGGCTCATCAATCAGCGCGACGCAGGCATCCACCACTTCGCCGAGATTATGCGGCGGGATGTTGGTGGCCATACCGACGGCAATACCGGACGAACCGTTAACCAGCAGATTCGGCAGGCGGGTGGGGAAAACCGCTGGTTCGCGTTCCGATTCGTCGTAATTGGGGGCGAAATCGACGGTTTCCTTATCGAGATCAGCCAATAATTCGTGGGCGATCCGGGACATGCGCACTTCGGTGTAACGCATGGCGGCGGGGGCGTCGCCGTCGATGCTGCCGAAATTGCCCTGCCCGTCCACCAGCATGTAGCGCAACGAAAACGGCTGGGCCATGCGGACGATGGTGTCGTAAACGGCGGTATCACCATGAGGATGGTATTTGCCGATCACATCACCGACGACGCGGGCGGATTTCTTGTACGGCTTGTTCCAATCGTTGCCGAGTTCGCTCATAGCGAACAGCACCCGCCGATGCACCGGTTTCAAACCATCACGCACATCCGGCAGGGCGCGGCCCACGATCACGCTCATGGCGTAATCGAGATAAGACTGCCGCATTTCGTCTTCCAGGTTGACCGGAAGGATTTCTTTGGCGATTTCAGTCATTCGCGACCTTTGTCTGCATTAAGCCCGGCCAGCCTGGCGGTTAAGCGGCTTATTATACCATAGAGGGGTTAATGGACCGCGCTCACCGCGCAGCGTTACTCGCCCTTACCGTCTGGGGTATGAGCCGAGCGACTCCATACCCGACCCGGCAAATCCACTAACCAGCGACCAGCACGCGCCAATTGCTGACTGAGCAAGGCCCAATTTTCCCGTCGTTTGCGCTCCTGCAAGCAGCGCAAGAAACGCACCCGGTCGGCTTCATCCTGCCGTTTGAGGATGGCAGCCCACAACGCATCATCGACGTTATAAACGCGGCCCTCGGCCAGACAAACCGGAATAACCGCTTCCAAAACAACAGCCAAATCAGCCGCCACCGCTTCCACCGCTGCTCGGATGTTGGCGGCCTTAGGGCCATTGGGGTTGCGCAGATCGTAGGGCGGCTGCCATTCACGGGATGGCCGCAGTTGATCGATATGGGTCACAACGACCAGCACAGGCGGTGGCCGACGGTCGGAGCGGGCCGTATACCAGGCACGCACGCGATCCAGCAACTGGCGATCTTGCTGCCGATCCGGGCGATGGGCCGGACAGGCGTATAAAATCAGATCTGCCGTCAGCGCGGCCCGTTGCAGGGCCTGCTCATCGAACAAAGGCGTATCGGAGCCGGGCGCGTCAAAAATCAGCGCTGCATCCAAACCGTCGTGGCTGAGGCGGTAGGGCGTCAGGCTGGCGGTGGTATCCGGCAGAATATCCGTTGCTGCCACCACCTCATCGAACAAGGCGTTGATTAAGCTTGACTTGCCCGCGCTGGCCCGGCCCAGCACCAGAATCCGTAGCGGTTCAGTCGTTGGGGTGGTTGCGGCTTGCGCCAAATCCGCCTGGGAAACGACTGCCGGTGTGGCGTCGTTCAGCAGCAGTCGGCCACTGTAAAGCGCGATGGCGTAATAGCCGACTTTGCGGACATATTCCCGCAGTAGCCAGCGATGCAGCTCGGTCCAGGCGACCCCATAACTCTGGTCGCGCATCTTGCCCCATAGCTCGCTCAACAGGGCGTTAGCAGGGCTGATCACGAACCGCCCGGCGCGGTACACATTCAACCAGCGTTCAGCCGATTCCTTCCAGCGCTGCACCCGAAACACATCGCCCACCGTCAATTGATGGCTAAACGGAATATTGCGGACGACGGAATCGCGCAGGTCGTGGCTGGCTCGTTCAATGATCAACAGCATATGGGGGACGGTCAGCTCCAGCAGTGGCCGCTCCGCTTTGGGGTGATAGGAACGGGCAACCGCCTCTAACACCCGCTGGCCCAACAGCCAGATCCGATCCCCGTCATCCAGCGGATGGTCTTTGGGATCGACGGACTCGGCTACCTGCTCGACTGCGGCCCAGGCCCCGTCAGCTTGGGGCGGCCAGTAAGGATCAGGCGTGGTTGTAGCCGCATCCAGCAAACGCCGATCCCGCCGACTCAGCAAAGATTGCAAGCCGTACCCAATGGCGCTGCTCACCACCAGGGTTGCCAACCACCATGGCATCAACTTCGATTGCCACAGCCAAAAAGCCCCAAGCGGCAGCAGGGCGGCGACTGGGATTAGCCACAGTAGAAGCGCCGCTAAGCGCAGCGGGTCAAAACGGCGCAGTAGATGCTTCATGTAGGGGGAGATGTTTCCGATTTTGCTTGCAGCAGGCTGGCACCCACCACGAAGGCATCTGCATAGATCTTGCGTAAGCCCTGGGGATCGACGGCGCGACCTTCGCGCCGAACCGCGAAATAATGGGTGGCCGCTTTACCGAGGGCGAAGGTCGTGGCGCCGCTCGCGGTCGCGCCCCACACAGCGCCGATAGTCTGGCCCCAACCGGGGATCAGCTTGATAACTTCTCGGCCCAGCAGACGTGCTACGTAAGCCGTCCCGATACCCGCTCCCAACAAGCCGAGAAATTCGGAGACGGCGCGGCGATCCCAGCTTTGATCGTACAGCCCCGCAAGCGCGTGCAGCAATTTAGCCTGGACCGCCGGCACTCCCACCAGATCGACCAGCGGCAAAGCACCCACTCCAGCCGCCGCCAAAGCGTGACCGACAATATGCGGATGCGCGGTGCGGGCGTAGGCGTCTCGCACCCCAGCATCACCGTGCAACAGGGCCTGCAAGCGCAGGCTGGACACCTCGCCGATGGCTGTCCACAGCGCATCCAGGCCGTAATTGGCCGGCTCCCAGCCATCTTCGGGCTGGGTCAGATCAACTGGCACCCAGCGGACCGGTGAAGAACCCGGCAATTCGCCCAAGCGTCGGCGCTGGTCCGCCAATGCACGGGCCAAATCGCTGGGCACTTGGGGTGGCAGCGGTGAATCAGCGTAGGGATAAGGCAGAATATGGTCGCCACCGGGCGGGTAGAGTTCGTGCAAACCGGTTTGTGCGATCAGCACAGGCCACTCAGGATGGCGGCGCCGAACACTGCGTAACACTTCGAAGATTTGATCTTGACGGATATCGGCCGCCTTCATCACCCCCAAAAGCAAATGCGCCTGCCCTTCGCAATAATGGATATCCTCGGCAGGATCGTAGGCCACTTCGCCCAAGCCGCGCGTGTCGAGAAACCGCACCACGGGCGCTTCGGTCGGAAAATCGTAAAAGCGCGCGGTTCGGGTGCAGGATTGGAACCCGTTGCCGATCTCGGCGATCTCACTGCCGGTCAACGCACGGATGATCGAGGTTTTACCGGCCTGGGTCTTGCCGATCAGCCAAATCACCGGCAGCGGCTGCCGGGTGCGCGCCTCGCCCAGTACTGCGTCCAACTGGTCAGGATCAATGTGCGGATTGAGCAACGCCTCCCGCAGCCGGCGCCAACTATCGATTTTATCCATGGGGCTTAACGCTATCGCTCGGAGACTGCGGCAGAAATCGCGCATGTTCCCGTTGGGTGGGTGATACGCGACAGTGAGGGGATATCGCTATTCTCAACCCATTCTATCGCCAAAAAAACCACAAAAAAATCGCCCCCTGTTGATTTGGGGGCGATTCTCGGCTAAGACAGGCGCCCTAGCGTCCGGGCAGCGCGGCGCTGTCAACGCCAATCTTCGGTTTCATAACGCTCGCGACGAGGCGGCGGCGGAGCAAAGCGATCCGTGTCTTCATCCCAAAAGCGGTTGCGCGGCGGCCGAGGGGTCACGCTGTCACAGTCAATGACTCGCTCGCGGCATAGGGTGTCGCGCCAGGCATACTTCAAGAAAAATCGAGCGAACGGCTGCCGCTCTGACTCAAATTCAACCCGCCGGGATGGCGACCACTCGCTTTCACCATAGCCGGTGCCCGGCTCCGCGCGGCGCGAACGGGATTGAGGAGCCGCCGCAGCGTCGGCGGCTGGAGGCACCCGCATCCCGCGTTGGTTGTTAAAACCAGGACCGCCCTGATCCCACGCCGACCGCACTTCGCGGAATGCCGCTACCGCGATCACACCCATCGCTGAATAGTCACCCCAGGCGCCCGAATAAGAATTTCCCGCGTCGGTAAAATAGAAGCGGTTGATCCGGTTTCTGCCGGTGCGCCAGCCTTCATAGGTTTCTTGCTGATAAGGTCCGAGTACGTACATCCGCTCCTCTGGCGCAAGCTCGGAACGACCACCGGAAATGATGTTGCGACCATCCACCGCAACCACCACTCCAATGCGCTGGTCGGTACGATTGCGGATTTTGAGCGAATAAGTCTGGCCGCGGGTCGCTTCCAGATAGGCTTTATAAACGCCGGGCCGATCCTCTCGCCGTAACGGATACTCGGATAAGGCCCGGCCACGATCACCGACCACCTCCACTTCCACATCCGCAGCGCCCGGTCGTTGCGACCAGCCCGTCACCGGACCGAGGACGGCCAACAGTGCCGCCAAACCCATTTGCCATCTTTTCATCGCACTTTCTCTCGATCAGTTGTGTTAACTCGATTATGCAGCCGCGTGATTGCCATCGGCCCCGCACCTTGCATATGCCGGTTTCAGCCTATTGCCCACCGGCTGAATCCATACTGAACACCTTTAGCCAAACAGAGGATTCAGAAGCTCAGCCGGCCCTCTGAGCGCCACCACCAGTTCAGTCCTGATTCATTCTCCGGCCGCTAGGCTGTAAGCTAATAGCAACTCAACCGTTTGATCTGGAAGCCCGCCCATGTCCGACTGCTTTCGGCGATTACGCCATGTAGCGCCTCTCGCGCTTGCAGCTTTGCTGGCGATCAGTGGCGCGCAAGCGCAAGATGGCCAGCGCACTCGCGGCGGCGAGGCGGGAAATTCCCGCCAGCTTGCCGATCCAGACCGCGCCGCCAATGCCGCACGCGAAGCGACCGGTGGGCGGGTGTTGGGTGTACAAGGGGCTGATCGTGACGGCCAACCCGGTTACCGGGTCCGTATCTTGCAGCCTGATGGCCGAGTGCGCAGCCTGCATTACGATTCCGGCAGTGGGAAAATGCAGGATTGAACGCCATGCCTCTGACTTGGACTCTTTTACCATGCGTGTCCTGATTATCGAAGACGAAGCCCCTCTGCTCCAGCGCGTCGCGGCCCAGCTACGCGATCAGGGTTACGCGGTCGATACCGCCGCCGATGGCCGCAACGGCCTTTATCTCGGCCAGGAATACCCGCTGGATGCGGCGGTTGTCGATCTCGGCTTGCCCGATTTATCGGGGATCGAGGTCATTCGCCGTTGGCGGGCGGGTGGGCGACGCTTCCCGGTTTTGATCCTGACCGCGCGCGGGCGCTGGCAGGATAAGGTGGAAGGACTGGAAGCGGGCGCTGACGATTATTTAGTCAAGCCGTTTTACATTGAAGAACTGCTGGCTCGGCTGCGCGCACTGATCCGCCGTACCGGCGGCTGGACTCAGGCCGTCCTCAACTGCGGCCCCATTGCCTTAAATACCGGTGCCCAGCAAGTCACCTTGAACAGCGAGCCAGTGGAATTGACCGCCTATGAATATAAGCTTTTGGAGTATCTAATCTTACATGCCGGTACCGTGATCTCTAAAAGCGAGCTGACCGAGCATCTTTACCAAGAAGATGAGGACCGCGATAGCAATGTCCTGGAAGTGCTGGTTGGCCGGTTGCGGCGCAAACTGGACCCGGAACGCACGCTAAATCCCATTGAGACCTTGCGGGGCCGGGGCTACCGGTTCCGCCTGGAACGCTCCGCCGGCTGAGCCTCAATGCGCTCTCTTAGGGGTCGGCTGCTCGTCGCAGCGAGCGTGGTGCTGGTCGCTTTTCTCGGTTTGACCGGTCTGACCCTGGATAGTGCGTTCCGTGATAGCGCCCTGACCGCCGTTCAAAGCCGCTTGCAAGCACAGGTCTATATGCTGCTGGGGGCGGCTAATCTGGATGCCTTTAATCGTTTGACCCTGCCCCAAGCGTTGCCTGAAGCGCGCTTCTCCATGCCGGATTCCGGCCTTTATGCCGACGTGATGGACAGTGAGGGCAATCTAATCTGGCGTTCACCGTCGCTGCTTGGTATGGCGCTGCCGTTTTTCCCGGCAGTTCGCAACGCGGGCGAAACTCAGTCCGCCGCATTGCCCACCTCCGATGGTACGCCACTCTTTGTCAGGGCATTTACGGTCAACTGGGAAAGCAGTCCCAATGAATACCACTTGTATACCTTTCGGGTGGCCGAAACCCAAAAAGCGTTCCTCGATCAACTCTGGATGTTTCGCCAGGGCTTGTGGGGCTGGCTGGTGGCGGCGACCTGCGTCCTGTTAGCGGTTCAAGGATTAATCCTGCGCTGGAGCCTGAAACCCTTGCGGCGAGCCGCCACCGAGATCAAGGAGATCGAAACTGGCAAGCGGGGGGAAATGGGGAGCGGTTATCCAGAAGAGCTGCTGCCGCTGACCGACAACTTGAATGCGCTGCTCCGCGAAGGACGCACGCACATTGAGCGTTATCGCAATGCCTTGGCCGATTTAGCCCACAGCCTGAAAACTCCCTTGGCAGTGCTGCGCAGTACGCTGGAAAATAACGCCTCTCCCGACGAAATCCGCCAAACCCTGGTCGATCAACTGGAGCGGATGAATCGCACCGTGGATTATCAATTACAACGCGCGGCCGCTGCGGGCCAGATCACTCTGACGGCTCCGTTGCCGGTCACTCCCATCGCACGCAAGATCCAAGACTCCTTAGCCAAGGTCTATGCCAATCGCGCCCTGCACCTGCGCAGCGAAGTGGCGCCTGGCACGGTGTTTTACGGCGATGAGGGCGATTTGCTGGAAATACTCGGCAATCTGGCGGATAACGCCTGCAAGTGGTGTCGGCGACAAGTGGTGATGCGCGCCTATTCAGCCAACCGCGATGGGCGAACGGAATTGATATTAGAGGTGGAAGATGACGGCCCCGGCATTCCTCCAGAGCAAGCCCCACAATTGCTTGGACGCGGCCAGCGCGCCGATCCCACGGTAGCTGGCCACGGTATTGGACTGGCGGTGGTGCGCGATCTGGTCGAAGAAGTTTATTACGGGCGGCTCGCTATCGAACGCGGCACGCTGGGTGGCGCTCTGGTGAAGGCTCGCCTGCGCTTCCAAGCCAGCAGCAGCGCGTGAGCCGATACCAACACGATTGACCGCCTTGGCGAGCTTGGCCTAACAGCGACCCAACCGCAAACTTAATGACAGATTCCATGTTCACCATCGCCACCTTTAACCTCTGCAATCTGACGGCAAACGCCTCGCCCAGCCGTTTCGAGCGATTCGGCGCCATCATCACGAACGAACTCGGCGGACCTGCGGTTTTGGCGGTGCAAGAAATTGCGACAGAAGGCGTGACACCCAGCAGAACGCCAGTACCAGCCGACCCCACTTATCGCGCGCTGATCGCCGCCATCGCGGCGGCGGGCGGGCCAAACTACCTGTACCGGGAAATTCCGCCACTGGCAGGCCAGGAAGGTGGCATGGTCGGTGCCAACATCCGGGTCGGTTTATTGTTCGATCCGATCCGCGCGCACCTGATCGACCGGGGCGACTCCGGCCCGGAAGATAGTACCGGTATCCGGTTAAGCGCCGGCTCTCCAAGCTTGATCCTCAATCCCGGCCGCATCGCACCCACTCACCCGGCCTTTGCGGGGGATAGTCACCGCCATTGGGTACCCAGCCGTAAGGTGCTGGTGGCGGAATTTACAGTGGCTGGGCGTGCTTTGTTCGTCATCGTTTGCCATCTCAAATCAATGCGCTCGCTGAGTCGCCGCGAGGAGGATTACACGAAGAAGCAACGCCACGCGCAAGCGGAGATCATTCACCAATTCGCTACCGATTTACTGGCTTGCGATCCTGGGGCCGCTATCGCTTTATTGGGTGATTTTAACGATGTACCAGGCTCTAAGACGCTCAAGTTGCTTAAAGGCGAACGCTTGCACAATCTACTTGACGACCAACCGCGCGGGCAATGCTATACTCGCAGGCACGGCAACCAGCCACAGGCGCTGGATCATATTCTGATCAGTGACGCGCTCAGACATGGGGCGACGGCGTACATCCCGCACATCAACAGCAACCTGCGCCCTGGCCAACGGGAAGCGGCCAGCGATCACGATCCAGTGCTGGCGGTGCTACCGGCCCTTGCGCCACACAACCAAGAGCTTAAAACCCCCGTCTCCTTTGCGAGAGCGTCAGGGTGATGTGGCGGCGCGCGTTAAATCCGCACCGCCAACACATCACAGGGTGCGCCGTGCAGTACCGCATTAGCGGTCGAACCTAGCAACAACGCCAAGCCGTGACGCCCATGGCTACCCACGACGATCAAATCGGCCCCATGCTCCTTGGCGGCACCGAGAATTCCTTCCTTGGTCGATGGCGCGTTGACCACCCACAAATCAGCGCGATCCGTTAAATCCAGCTTGTGAGCCAGTTCGCCAAGTGCGGCTCGTGATTCGCTCAACAAGACTGCATCCGGTAATTCGGGTAGTACGGGCAAGAGTTCATAGCCACCACCCAGACTGATGTTCATATCTTCGACGACATGGATCATGCTCAGCCGGGCACCATCCAGTTTTGCCAAGTTTTTGGCACGCTCGCCAACCTTTAAGGCGTCTGGCGAAAAATCGGCCGCGAAAAGTATATGTCGATAGCTCATGTCGTACCTCCAGAGCAGCCGCAAAATCCAAATCATTAGGACGCAGAGTTTAAAAGAAACCGCAACGGAATACCCACACGCGCCCGCCAAGCCCGCTCCGAATGCTCTGCCCCGGCAAACTTTTGGGTTAGCCAGTCTCGACCCCTTTGATAACCGGCTGCCTGGAGCCAACCGTCCATCCGACACTGATACGGCTCGTAGGCGGCATCCAGCGTCTCGGTGCCAAAATCAAAATACAGCCGGTGCTGGCCTGCTTGCGGTAAGCGCTGACCCAGAAAATCCACCAGGGCCTCTTCTCCAGCGGGCCAATGAGTGGACAGACACCCAGCGCCTCCGAAAACAGTGGGATATTCGATCAGCGCGAAGAGGGAAATCAAGCCGCCCATGCTCGATCCCATGATGAAGGTATTCTGCCGATCCGCTAAGCTCGGATAGGTCGCGTCGATAACGGGCTTGAGTTCGGTGACGATGAATTTTAGATAAGCATCCGAGAGCGGTTCTCCGCCCGCTTGCTCGCTAAACGGCGCCAACCACGGCGGTGGTTGGTTGGTACGCGGTGGGCTGGGCATATATTCCCGCCAGCGCAGCGGTGTGTTCCAAATCCCCACCACCATCGCGCCCAGCCCCTCGCTTTCCTGCCGCAAACGAGTCATGGCCTCACCGATACCCCAATCGACACCGATAAATGCAGAGGCCGGATCGAACAGGTTTTGCCCATCGTGCATGTAGATGACCGGATAGCGTGTGGTGGCCGCTTCATGGAACGGTGGACACCAGACATCAACCCGGCGGGGCATCACATAGCTGGATTCAACATCGTGCCGATGGAGCATCGCTCACACGCTAGCCTTTAGTAAGCTGGTATTCGCTTCCAGCGCCCGCAAGCTTTCTAAACGGCGCTGCGACAACTCCTGGCGGCTGGCTTCGGCGTCAATCGCCTGTAAGGTCGTTTCGACATAGGACAAATGGACATGCGCCGCTTGTCGCGCCGCCGCAGGATCGCGTGTCAGCACCGCTTGCAAAATCGCCTGATGCTGGGCGTGAATCACCTCGTAGCTGCCCTCGCGGGTGTAGAGCCGTTCCAACGAGCGGCAAATATTGCTCAACAGCAAGTCGAACAGACCGCGCATGACGTGGATCAGCGCCACGTTGTGCGAGGCATCGGCGATGGCGAGATGGAAACTGGCGTCGGCCACCGCATCGTGTTGCGGTTCGCGTGAGCCGTGCTGAATATCTTCAAGAGCCGCGAACCGGCAGCGCAGGATTTCCCGGTCGGCGTCGGTGGCGCGTACTGCGGCGAAATAGGCCGCCACCTCCTCCAACGCATGGCGCAGTTCCAACACATCGAACATCGCCTTGGGATTATTTTTCAAGAGTTCAATCAACGGATTAGTCAAGGCCGGGGCGATGACATCGACCACATAATTGCCGCCACCCCGTCGGCTTTGCAGCAAACCGCGTGATTTTAAGGTGGTGATGGCCTCGCGCAACGATGGGCGGGAGACGTTCAACTGCTGCGCCAAATCCCGTTCCGCTGCCAGCCGTTCACCCGGTTTTAGCACGCCATCCAGGATCAGGTGTTCGATCTGGCTGACGATGGCATCCGATACTTTCGGCGGATTAATCGCTTCGTAGTGCATGTTCTTACCCAAGCTCAAGGAGTCCTATACGACGGTTATATTGTGCTATGCAGCATTCATTATAAAGCCCCTCGCGGCCCGTGGCAGGTGATATTCAGCACAGACTAGCAAATTTTTGGTCAGACCACATGACCAAATGCTTGCAATCCCGCCATCAAGCTGCTATAAAATTGGTCAGACCGTCTGACCAAGAATAAAATCCTCTGGTAGCGGATGGTCGCAACTACAATAAATACAAGAAGAAACCGTTCCTTCGCACCGCCGGATGGCGCGGCGGGAACGACAAGACCACGAAAGTTGGAGAAGAACGTACGATGCCCACTCGTCCTGAGAAGGTGTATTTTTTTGGCACCTGTCTAATCGATCTGTGTTTTCCCCAGGCTGGAATGGCGGGAATGGAACTGCTCCAGCGCGAAGGCATTCAGGTCGTCTACCCTCAAAAGCAATCCTGTTGCGGTCAGCCTGCCTACAACTCCGGCTTCCCGGACGAAGCCCGCACCGTCGCCCGCCAGCAGATCAAAGCCTTTGCCAAGGATTACCCGATCATCATTCCGTCCGGTTCCTGTGGCGGGATGCTGCGCCACCACTATCCCAAACTGTTCGCCGACCAACCCGAAGCCGCCGAGGCGCAACGCTTCGCCAGCCGGGTGTTTGAATTGAACGAATTTCTGGTCACGGTGCTCGATCTGAAATTGGAAGATCGCGGTCAGCCGATCAAAGTCACCTGGCATTCCTCCTGTAGCGCCTTGCGCGAGATGAAGGTGATCGACCATGCCAAATCCTTGCTGCGTCAGTTGAAGAATGTCGAGTTGATCGAACTGCAACGGGAGCGCGAATGCTGCGGTTTCGGCGGTTCCTTTTCGGTCAAGCAGGCCGATATTTCCTCGGCGATGGTCGTTGACAAGGTAGCGGACATCGAACAAACCGGCGCGGCGGTGGTGCTGTCCGGCGATTACGGTTGCCTGATGCACATCGGCGGCGCGTTGAAACACCGCAACAGCCCGATTCCCGCCAAGCACGTCGCCGAATTCCTGCTGGAGCGCACCCAATGACTGAAACCGTGGTCGATTTCCCCAAGAATTTCAAAAAGGCGCTGGGCGACGGCCAACTGCGCCACAATCTGCGGGCCGCGATGGACACGCTAGGAATGCGTCGCCGCACGCTGTTTTCCGATCTGGATGTGTTCGAGAAACTGCGGGAACGTGGCGATGCGATCCGTCAGCGCGCCTTGCGCCAGTTGCCGGAGTTGTTGGAACGGCTGGAACAGAAATGCACCGAAAACGGGATGCAGGTGCATTGGGCCGAAACCCCGGCCGAAGCCAACGCCATTTGTCTGGAAATCATCCAGAAGCATAACGCCACCCGCGTCATCAAGGGCAAGTCGATGGTGTCGGAGGAAATGCACCTCAACCATTTTCTGGATGAACGCGGCATTGAGGCGCTGGAAACCGATCTCGGCGAGTACATCATCCAACTGGATCACGAAACGCCCTCGCATATCATCGTCCCGGCCATCCACAAGAACCGCGATCAAATCGCCCAACTGTTTCACGACAAAATCCCCAACACGCCCTACACCGAAGTGGTCGAGGAACTGAACGCCATCGCCCGGCAGGTATTGCGCGAGAAGTTTTTCGCCGGAGAAGTCGGAGTCAGCGGGGTCAATTTCGCGGTGGCGGAAACCGGTACGCTGTGTCTGGTGGAAAACGAGGGCAACGGCCGCATGTGCACCACCGCGCCGCCGGTGCATATCGCCATCATGGGCATCGAAAAGGTGCTGGAACGGTTGGAGGATGTGCCGCCCTTGCTGCGGCTGCTGACCGGCTCGGCCACCGGCCAGTTGATTACCACCTATTTCAATATGATCAGCTCGCCGCGCAAACCGGGCGAGAAGGACGGCCCGAAGGAAGTGCATCTGGTGCTGCTCGACAACGGCCGCTCCAAAATTTGGGCCGATCCTGAGTTGCGGCACACTTTGAAGTGCATCCGCTGCGGCACTTGCCTGAACCATTGTCCGGTCTATACCCGGCTCGGCGGCCACGCTTACGGCTACGTTTATCCCGGCCCGATTGGCTCGATTCTGACCCCGCAAATCGAAGGCTTGAAAAACGCCGGGGCGATGGCGACGGCTTCGACCTTCTGCGGGGCGTGCGAGGAAGTCTGTCCGGTCAAGATTCCGATCACCGACATCCTGCGGCGCTTGCGCACCGAATCTTACGACCAGGACGAAACCCCGAACTCGGTCAAGGATCACGGCCACAAGCTCAACGCAACCGAAAGCCTGACCTGGAAAGGCTGGGCCTTCAGCAATGCCACGCCCTGGTTCAATGCCCTGAACGCCAAGCTGTTGGGTCTGGCGGGGCCGCTATTGCCCAAATTGCCCGCCGTCGGCATCGTGAAAAAATGGAGCCAATCCCGCGCCCTGCCGACCTTCGCCGCCAAAAGCCTGCACGTACTGGCCAAAGAAAAGGGAATCCGCGATGAGTGAAGCCCGCGCCAATATCCTGAATCGTTTACGACATTCAGCCCGCCCGCAACCGACTATCACGGAACCGGAAGCAGCGCCCGCCCCCCCACTCAGCCAGGCTGACAAGGTGGCGCAACTGAAGCAGCGGATGGAAGCGATGCACGCCGAGGTCATCATCACCAACAGCGGTGACTGGACGACTGCGCTCAAGGCGGTGTTGCGTCAGCGCTCGCTGAACGGCTTGCTCTACGCGCCCCACTCGCCCATTGGCGTCATGCTGTCGGAAGGCTGGGACAGTGACTTGCCGCCGCTGGTCGCTTACGAGCAAAGCGTGGAGGACTGCAAGGAACGGCTGTTTACCATCGACGCCGGAATTACCTCCACTCAAGGCGGTCTGGCCGATGTCGGCGCGTTGATCCTGTGGCCGACCCCGGACGAACCCCGCCTGATGTCGCTGGCTCCGGCGGTGCATATTGCGGTGCTGGAGGCCTCCAAGATTCACGACTCCCTGGCGTCCGCCATGCGGACAGAACGCTGGGCCGAGAGAATGCCGACTAATGCCCTGCTGATCTCCGGCCCGTCCAAAACCGCCGATATTGAATTGGTGCTGACCTTTGGCGTGCACGGCCCGAAGGAATTGATTGTATTGGTTCTTAATGATTGATATGGAAATTTTGTTATATGGAACAATATTTCTGGTTAATTTGTGGACTGTGGTGTGGTGTCGGCGGCGGATTTTTTATGTGGCTCCGTCTTCGTAAGCACGTAAGGCTCGGCATTTTTTCCGAAGAAGACGCGAAGCATTTTTCCAAGAGAATGGTTTTATGGATTCTTATACCATCGCTAATTCTCTGGGTTCTACAACTCTCGATTGACTCTAAGGCCACTCCTCAATTCTTGAATTGGCCATCACCTCAGAAGCAAATAGCTGTTGGGTTGCAAATATTCATACACCTAGCCCTGATCTATTGGGTATTCCTCAAAAACGGCGCTAATACACTCTCTATGTATTTTGGATCTGCACATAAAACGCTCCGATTTGTCTACAGCCCAATAGCTATGAAGTTGATAACGATAGCTATTGTTATGTCAGGTTTTACAGCTCTATTGAGCACAAATAACAAATTCCAATAAAAACGACACGCCGCACTGAAGGCGCACACACCACCAAAAGAGGCTGAACCCCCATGTCCGCAACGGCTTACGAGCAGCTTCACCGTGACCTACAAGCGTTTATTCCCGCGTCACGTCTGATTAGCGACCCGCTGCGCACCCTCGCCTACGGCACCGACGGCAGCCTGTACCGGCTGATTCCCAAGCTGGTGGTGAAGGTGGACAGCGAGGAGGAAATGCGGCGGATTCTGACGCTAGCTCACCAGCACGCAACGCCGGTCACGTTTCGCGCCGCCGGAACCAGCCTATCCGGCCAAGCCGTCACCGACTCCGTGTTGCTGCAACTGGGCGACGGCTGGCGCGGCTGGAAAATTGGCCCCAACGCCGCCACCATCAGCCTGCAACCGGGCCTGATTGGCGGTCACGCCAACCGTTATCTCGCCCCCTACCAGCGCAAGATCGGCCCCGACCCTGCCTCGATCAATACTTGTCAAATCGGTGGCATCGCCGCCAACAACGCCAGCGGCATGTGCTGCGGCACTGCCCAAAACAGCTATCAGACGCTGAACAGTATGCGGGTGATGCTGGCCGATGGCGCGGTGCTGGACACCGGCGACCCCGCCAGTCGCGCTGCGTTCCGCGCCAGTCACGGCGCGTTGCTGGATCGGCTCGACGAACTGGGACAACGCACCCGCACCGATGCGGCATTGGCCGAACGCATCCGCCGCAAGTTCAAGATTAAGAACACCTGCGGCTATAGCCTCAACGCGCTGGTCGATTTCGAAGACCCGTTTGATATTCTCCAGCATCTGATGATTGGCTCGGAAGGCACGCTGGGTTTCATCGCCGAAATCACCTATCACACGGTCGAGGAGCACAGCCACAAAGCCACCGCGCTGATGATTTTCCCCGACATCCAAATCGCCTGCGAAGCGGTCGCCACCCTGAAAAGCCAGCCGGTGGCGGCGGTGGAACTGATGGATCGCGCCTCGATCCGCTCGGTGGAAAACAAGGCCGGAATGCCGGATTACTTCAAGACCTTGCCGGAAACCGCCGCCGCGCTGCTGGTGGAAACACGGGCGATGGACGCCGCAAATCTGTCCGCACAGGTCGAAGTCATCAGCGCCGCGCTGACTGCCACCCCGACCCTGCTGCCGTTCCAGTTCACCGACCGGCCCGAAGAATTCACCCAACTGTGGGCGATCCGGCAAGGCTTGTTCCCGTCGGTCGGCTCGGCGCGGGCGACCGGCACCACCGTCATCATCGAGGATGTCGCGGTGCCAGTGCCGCAACTGGCGGCGATGACCCTGGACTTGCAACGGCTGTTCGACAAGCACGGCTATACCGGCTCGATCATTTTCGGCCACGCGCTGGAAGGCAACCTGCATTTCGTCATCACCCCGAATTTCGCCAACCCGGCGGAAACTGAACGCTACAAAAAGTTCATGGACGATGTGTGCAAGATGATCGTCGAGCAATACGACGGCTCGCTAAAGGCAGAACACGGCACCGGCCGCAATATCGCGCCGTTCGTCGAGCTGGAATGGGGCCAACAGGCGTATCAACTGATGCGCGACATCAAGGCGCTGTTCGACCCGCAAAATCTGCTCAATCCCGGCGTGATTTTGAACGACGACCCGGAAGCGCATCTGAAAAATATCAAGCCGATGGCGGCGGTCGATCCGCTGGTGGACAAGTGCATCGAATGCGGTTTCTGTGAACCGAATTGCCCGTCCCGCGCCCTCACCCTGTCGCCGCGCCAGCGCATTGTCGGCTTGCGCGAGATGGCGCGGTTGCGGGCGTCGGGCGAGGACGCCAGCCGCTTGCAGGCCCTCAGCGATTCCTATCAATATCAAGGCATTGACACCTGCGCCGCCGACAGCTTGTGTTCGCTGACCTGTCCGGTCGGCATCAACACCGGCACGATGATGTTGCAGCTTCGCGCCCGCAACCGTGGCGCGTTGGGGCGCTGGGTGGGCGACCGGCTGGGCGGACAATTCAGCGCCGTGACCGCCGCCACCCGCTTCGGCCTGGCGGCGGCGAATCTCTCGCACCGGCTGCTTGGCAGCGGTGCGCAACGCGCGATCACCGGCGCGGTTCGCAAGCTGTCGGGCGATCGGCTGCCGCTGTGGAATCGCTATATGCCGACGGCGGGCGCTCTGCCAGAACCGGACACCTCGACCACGCCCGGCCGGCCGCGGGTGGTCTATTTCGCCAGTTGCGCCAGCCGCAGCATGGGACCCGCCCAAGGCGATCCCGAAACCGACGCCTTGCCGGTCAAAACCGCCGCGCTGCTGCGCAAAGCCGGATTTGAGGTGATTTTCCCGGACGACCGCAGCGCGCTGTGCTGCGGCCAACCCTTTGCCAGCAAAGGCTTACCGGAACAAGCCGACGCCAAACAGCGCGAAGTTGAACAGGCGTTGCTCAAAGCCAGCCGGAACGGTGCAGACCCCATCGTCATCGACACCAGCCCGTGTTCGCTGCGGCTGAAACGGAATCAGCAAGCGCTCGGCCTCAAGGTCTACGACATCACCGAATTCCTGCATGACGCGATGCTGGCGCGGCTGACAGTGCGCAAGCTGCCGGAAACCATCGCCCTGCATCCGACCTGTAGCACCACCCACATGGGCTTACAAACCAAGCTCAAGGCCATCGCCGAAGCCTGCGCCGAACGGGTCATCATCCCCGACCGGGTGTCCTGCTGCGGTTGGGCCGGCGATAAAGGTTTCACCCTCCCGGAACTGAACGCCAGCGCCTTGCGGGATTTGAAAGCGGCGCTGCCGGAAGCGTGCCAGTCCGGCTACTCCACCAGTCGCACCTGCGAAATCGGCCTGTCGCTGCACAGTGGCCGTTATTACCGCTCCATCGTCTATCTGGTAGATCGCTGCTCGCAGCCCAACACCAGCTAATTCACCTGTAATTTCAAAAATTTAAGGATGCCCGTCTGGGTGGGTAGAGGGTTGCTTGCGCCCAAGATTCTCCCGACCGGGATTTCAGGAAGAAACCCCATACTGTCACCACACCACCAACCGAGGAGTTCACCCACGATGCCAACCTGGACTCAAATTTACGCCCCGCTGGGGGGTAGCCTGTGGCTATCGGCCTTCGTCGCCGCGATCCCCATCATCTTCTTTTTCGTCGCGTTGGCGGTCTTGCGGATGAAGGGCCATATCGCCGCCCTGATCACCGTGGCGCTCGCCATCCTGGTCGCGGTCGTCGTCTATCAAATGCCGGTATCAATGGCGCTGGCGGCGACCGGCTACGGCTTCCTGTACGGCTTGTGGCCGATTTCCTGGATCATCGTCGCCGCCGTGTTTCTGTACAAGCTGACGGTCAAAACCGGCCAGTTCGAGATCATCCGTTCGTCGGTGCTGTCGATCACTGGCGACCAGCGCCTGCAAATGATCCTGGTCGGCTTCTGCTTCGGCGCCTTTCTGGAAGGCGCGGCGGGTTTTGGCGCGCCGGTGGCGATCACCGCCGCGCTGCTGGTCGGCCTGGGCTTCAACCCGCTCTACGCCGCCGGTCTGTGCCTGATCGCCAACACCGCGCCGGTGGCCTTCGGCGCGCTCGGCATTCCGATTACGGTGGCGGGCAAAGTCACCAGCACCGACCCCTTTCTGATCGGCCAAATGGCGGGCCGGCAACTGCCGCTGCTCTCGCTGTTCGTGCCGTTCTGGCTGGTGTTTATCATGGATGGCTGGCGCGGCGTGCGGGAAACCTGGCCGGCCATTTTCGTCGCGGCGGCGGCCTTCGCCCTGACCCAGTATTACACCTCCAATCATTGGGCTTATGAATTGCCGGATATTACCTCCGCGCTGGTGAGTCTGGTGGTGATGACGCTGTTTCTGCGCTTCGTTTGGCAGCCCCAACAGGATTTCTCCTTTCAAGGCGCGGGTAATGGCCTGACCGCCGCCCAACATCGCTCACAGTCGCAATACACGCTGGGGCAAATCATCAAGGCGTGGTCGCCTTTCATCGTGTTGACCGTGATGGTGACGATCTGGACATTACCGGCCTTCAAAGGCTTATTCGCCAAAGGCGCACCGCTGGAATCGTGGGTGATGAGCTTCCATATCCCCGGCCTGGACAAGCTGGTGCTGAAAGATGTGCCGATTGTGAAGGCGCTCACGCCGTATGAAGCGGTTTATAAATTCGACGTGCTCTCCGCCACCGGCACCTCGATTCTGCTGGCGGCGGTCATCAGCGCGTTTATTCTGGGCGTCAATATCAAAACCTTTTTCACCACGCTCTGGGAAACCCTGGTGGAACTGGCCCGGCCGATTTTCACTATCGGTCTGGTGCTCGGCTTCGCTTTCATCGCCAACTACTCCGGCGTGTCCTCGACGCTGGGTCTGGCCTTCGCCGCAACCGGCGCGCTGTTCCCGTTCTTCTCGCCGTTCCTGGGCTGGCTTGGCGTGTTCCTGACCGGCTCTGACACCTCCAGCAACGCGCTGTTCGCCAACTTGCAGCAGATCACGGCGCAACAGATTGGCGTTGATCCGACCCTGACCATCGCGGCCAACACCACCGGCGGCGTCACCGGCAAGATGATTTCGCCGCAGTCCATTGCGGTGGCCTGCGCGGCGGCGGGCTTGGTGGGCAAGGAATCCGATCTGTTCCGCTTCACCTTGAAGCACAGCCTGTTCTTCGCGGTGATCATCGGTATCATCACCTACCTTCAGGCCTATCACCTGCAATGGATGATTCCGGCGGCAACGGCGGTCGTGCGCTGACGCATTGATCCTGGTGCGGCCCCCTGTTCTGTTCGCCTCGGGGCCGCATTCGTTTTAGCGGGACAAGAGTTCTTGGTATTGGGCGCGCATAACTTTCTTATCGAGCTTGCCGACGCTAGTTTTCGGCAGGCTGTCCACCACCAACACGCGGTCGGGGATCGCCCACTTGGACAGGGTTCCCTGATCGACCCAGCCCTTCAGCCAGTCGCAAAAATCGCGTTCCGCAAACGATTCGAGCGAATCACGCTTGGGCACCACCAACACCACCGGCCGCTCGCCCCATTTTTGATCGGGAATACCGATCACAGCCGCTTCCGCGACCGCCGGATGCTGGAGGATCAAATCTTCCAGCGCGAGTGATGAGAGCCATTCACCGCCGGTCTTGATGGCGTCTTTCAGCCGGTCGGTGATTTTCAGATAGCCCTCTTCATCAATGACGCCGATGTCGCCCGTATGCAGATAGCCACCACGCCAGAGCCGCTCGGAGTTTTCAGGGTCTTTAAGATAACCCTGGGTCAGCCACGGCGCCCGAACCACCACCTCGCCGGGCGTCTTGCCATCGTGAGGCATCTCATTCATCGCTTCGTCCACAATCCGCAGGTCGACCCAAGCAACGGGCAGGCCGGTCTTGCAGCGAATGTCCAGTTGCCGCTCTTCATCCCACGCCAGCATGTGCGGTTTCAGATGCGCCAAGGTCAAAATCGGACAGGTCTCCGACAGGCCATAACCGGCGAAGATGTCAACGCCCCGCGCACGCGCTTGTTGGGCCAATACCCGTGGCAACGCCGCGCCGCCGATGATCACCTTCCAGCGCGATAAATCGGTTTGATCGACGCTGGGATGAGTCAGCAGCATTTGCAGGATGGCGGGTACGCAGTGGGAAAAGGTCACCTTTTCCCGTGCGATGAGCGCCAGCAGCCGTTCGGGCACATAGCGGCCGGGATAGACCTGCTTGACCCCCAGCACAGTCGCCACATAGGGCACGCCCCAGGCATGAACGTGAAACATCGGCGTGATCGGCAGGTACACGTCATCGCCGTGGAAGCTGCCCTGGCCGGTTTTGGCGAGGGCGGACAGCACACCAAGGGTATGCATCACCAACTGGCGGTGGCTGAAATAAACCCCCTTGGGTAAGCCGGTGGTGCCGGTGGTATAGAAGGTGGTGGCGCGGGTGTGTTCGGAGAAATCGGGAAAGTCGTCATGAGGATCGCTGGCGGCGAGCAGCGCTTCGTATTCGTCGGCGATGTCCAGGGTCGTCGTTGGGGCTTGTCCGGCATCGTCCAGCAAGACGAATTGCTTAACGGGATCGATGCGGTCGCGGATCGATTCCAGGATCGGCAGAAATTCCGTGTTGACCAGGATCACGTCATCTTCGGCGTGATTGATGGTGTAGAGAATTTGCTCGGCGGACAAGCGGATATTGATGGTATGCAGCACCGCACCCAGCATCGGCACCGCGAAAAAGCATTCCAGATAGCGGTGGCTGTCCCAATCCATCACCGCGACGGTATCGCCGGGCTGGACGCCCAACCGAGCCAGCCCGCTGGCCAACCGACCCACCCGCTCGCCCAGATCGCGGTAGGTTTGCCGCTTGAAATCACCGTAGACGATCTCCTGATTGGGGAATTGGCGAACGGGGGAGCGGAGCAGATTCTTGATCAAGAGCGGGCCATCGTAGGCCGAGGGCGTGCGATCAATGAGCGTTGTGGGCATGGTGATTTCCTCTGAGCATGGAAAATTTCAATAGCGAAGCGGAATGAAGCCACTTTTCAGCCGCCTTCCTGTTCCATGCGCTGCAATCGCTTAAATGGATTCACGCCACGCAAAAGATTGTCGCATCGCTCACGGCGTCCCGGAGTGCCGCAGCGGAGTTGCTAAGGCCGCGTCGGGATGCACCCTGCCGATTCACGGAGTTCGGTGGGTCGTCACGAACTCGGTAATGTCGTCCAGTACCGGGGCCAGCCAGCGCAACGGCCACGCCAGCGCGCCGATGGTGGTGTAGTGATTGAGCGCGCCATAACGTTTGACCACAACCGAAACGCCGACGCGGTGCAAAGCATCCGCCAACGCCGCGCTGTTACGGTTCGGATCGACCAGTTCATCGGGATCAGCGACAATCAACAACGTCGGCGGTGCGGCGGCGGTAACGTGGCTGATCGGCTGAGTGTCCATGGCCGTAGCAGGCCAATCGAACACCGGCATGACGTCGGGAACCTGAATCGGCAGAAAGTTGTAGGGGCCGGCCAAGCCGATGAAACCGGCGATTGCTCTTGGCGACAGTCCTTCGGCCGCCAACCAACGCGCATCATAAGCCAGCATGGCCGCGTTGTAGGCGCCGGCGCTATGGCCGATCAGATAGACCCGGCGCGGATCGCCGCCATACCGAGATGCTTGGCGCAAGGTCCAACCCACAGCAGCGGCGCAGTCGCGTAAAAAATCTGGATAGCGAACTTCAGGATACAGCCGATAATCCGGCACTACCACCACGAAACCGCGTGCGGCCAGCGCCGCCGCCGCGAAGCGATAATCGGCGCGCTCGCCGTAGCGCCAACTGCCACCGTAGAAAAAAATCAGCACCGGCGCTGGCTGGCGGGTTCCATCAGGCTGGTAAAGATCAAGCCAGTGACGCGAACCCGAACCGTAGGCGAGACGGGTCGGGCCGCCATAGCCCGCGTCGGGGGTCAATCCGTTGATGAGCGTACTTGATGTACAGGCTGCCAAGCCGAGCGCCAGCAGGCCTGTGATGATGGCGCGGCCCATTGGCATGAACCTGCCCGATTTCTTGTCACGACGTATCACGGCTTGTCACAGATTGTCAGGTCGGGACATCAAGATTAGCCGATGACGTCATAGCGTTGTATGTCGGGCGGCGCAGCCAGCAATGCGGCCGCTTGCGTTAAAGCTTGTTGCACATGCGCGGATTTCAGGTGCTGGTCGATAGCGGCATCATCGGCCCATGTTTCGATGAACGTGAAATCGGCTGGCTGTTCCCGATTTTGCAGTAACAAATACCGGTGGCATCCAACCTCCTGACGAGTCGGCGACAGCAGCGCCACCAACACTGCTTGCAATGCCGCGACGGCATCCGGCTTGGCGGTGATGCGGGCAACAACGTGAACGGTAGATTCGCTCATGGGTGTTCGGTCCTCAACGATGAAATCGGCCTACAGCATTGGCAAAGATCGTGGGTAACCACTCTTTCAAAGGCATCGTCCTTGGTTTGACTGACCGTCGCCACAGTAGCGGCGGATGGCCACCGCTCGCCAGGAAACCGCGCTATTTCACAGTGCGGCTTCTTAACTGACTCATGCGCTGAAAAAACCGATTTAGATGCAGCGGTCAATGGATAAAAAGTTGCGCAAAACCCACCCGCTGCAAGCAAGGGAGCACACGCTCAATGCCGTCACAATGAATGATTCCGGCGGCGACGGCGGTCGTGCGCTGACAGGAAATCGAGGCCCCAATAAACCCTTATTGGGGCCAAAACTCTCTATGCTTTTAAACCGACAAACCCATCAGAGACCATAACCAACACTCTTGGCTTTTCGTTCTTCATAAATGCCGGCAAACAAGAGATAAATCAGTTTTTGGATTTGAAAGCTCTTTCACAAAACGCCAAAGATTGGGCTGGAAAATATCGTCATGGCCGCCGATGACTTGAGCATTTGCGTAAAGATTCCACAATGGAAATCGAGCCGGATCAGAGACAAGAGGATTTTTGAACTCTGCACAGCTTATGGCCTGATTATCCATCGAGACGGAAGGATCATGACCCATTGCTAGGTTATGGGTACGATAGCGCTCAATGTGCCCGATGGTATGCGTATTGGCGACCTTCTCAATGCGATCAGCATAATTTTGAGTATACCCCTCATCCTCGCTCACCCAACCTTCGTGTTGCAGCATCGTATTAATGGTGCGCCCCATCGGGAACGCGATTCGGGTGGCGAGATCCGCTTGAGAAGTGATTGACACAAAGATCGGGCGCAGCGGTTTTGAGTCAACAGGCGACCGACCATCAGAGTCTAAATCAGGGTCTTTGGCGGCTTGGAATAACGGCTCGAATCGGGCGGCCTCAAAAGCCGGGTTTAACAGCAGCACAAGGTCGGCAATCGGTTGACGGTTTGCCGAAACGGCTGACTCAAACAGCGATTCCGCGATGGAATTGTAAAGAATCAAACCGCCAAAACTATGCCCGATCAGCGTTAAGCTGACGGTTCGCTTCGGTAATCTCGACAGATCATCACGACTGGCCGCGTGGCGTATGGAGCGAAGCCGAGAAATCAGTTCGCGGATAGAGCCGCGCGCAATATGATCGGCTGCTCCCTTCCGATCATAGAACGTCACGCTTTGAAGCGCCGGAGCAACATCCAGCACCGCCCCCCGCCAACCAACATAAATACCCACCGTGCGAGCATCCATCCCATCGGCCAAAATTGGCAGCACCTCATTGCGGAAATGACGGACATTCTCATCATCACACGCCGCCGAATGTTTCCAGCCATGGATATACAACACGATGTTAAGCGCTTTTTCACCACGACTTTTCAAGAGATCAAGAGCCGTTTTAAATTGCGCTCGATCATGGAACAAGCCTTGGTCGGTCAGTTCAACATAAGCAATCTGATGCTGGGTTTTATCAATATTTTCCACAGAATTCCGGCAGCTTGACGGCTGGGTTGAGGCCGGTTCACCTTCCTGAACACTGTAAACTTTGCGATAAGATTCTGTAGAGGTGCATCCCACCATCATGGTCAATAGTAAAATTTCGCACGCCATCAACAATCGCATGGCAATCTCCCTTTAATAGAGCCAATTCCAGATCAGCGGATGAGGATTCAATGCAGACCAGATCTGCTAAAAGTCTCTCTAAATATCCCTCACCGCTCCGCTAAAAACCCCGAAGATGAGCTTAAAAGCATAGCCTGGCTGCCCAGAATTGACCCTAATATCAGGAAAACACCATCGCTTTCCGTTGAGCTATAGACGTTGGATAATTTCCTCCGCCATCTGTCGGGTTGTCAGTTTGCCGCCTAAATCAGCGGTACGCGCGTCAGCGGTGATGGTGGCATCGACCGCTTTTTCGATGGAGGCGGCTTCCTGCTCCAGACCCAGCGAATGCCGCAGCAACAAAGCACACGACAAAATCATGCCGATGGGATTGGCGATGCCTTTACCGGCAATATCAGGGGCCGAACCATGAATCGGTTCGTACAGCCCGACCCGGCCTTCACCCAGGCTGGCCGAGGGCAACATGCCCATTGATCCCGCCAGCACCGACGCCTCATCGGTCAGAATGTCGCCGAACATATTTTCGGTCACCATGACATCGATCCACGCCGGGCCGGTGATCAGGCGCATGGCAGCGGTATCGACCAGCACATGCTCCAATGCCGTATCCGGGTTCGCCTTGCCGATTTGCACCGCAACCTGCCGCCACAAGCGCGACGATTCCAGCACATTGGCCTTGTCTACCGAGGTCACTTTTTTCTTGCGACTCTTGGCCAGCTTGAAGGCCAGCTCCATCACCCGGCGGATTTCGTAATCGTAATATTCCAGGGTATCGACGGCGCGTTCGCGGCCATCCTTGCTATCACGGCCTTTCGGCCAGCCGAAATATAGGCCACCGGTTAATTCACGGATCACCAGAATATCGACGCCTTGCAGCTTCTCCGGCTTGAGCGGGGAAGAATCGATCAAGGCCGGATGGACTTTCACTGGCCGCAAATTGGCGAATACACCCAAGCCTTTACGCAAGGCCAATAAGCCCCGCTCCGGGCGATCCTTGGCGTTCGGATCATCCCACTTTGGCCCGCCGACCGCGCCCAACACCACCGCATCCGCCGCTTGGCAATCGGCCAGGGTTTCCTCAGTCAGTGAGGAACCGAATTGATCGATGGAGCAACCGCCCATCAGCCGTTCCTGATAAGTCCATTCGTGTTTGAATTTCCCCGCGATGGCATCCATAACCCGAACCGCTTCAGCGACCACTTCCGGGCCAATCCCGTCACCAGGGAGTAAGACAAGCTTCGCTTTCATGATTTTTGTGTTCCTGCGGGCACGGTACTGGCGCGCCCTGGTTGATTCATTTTAATGGGCGACCGACAGCCCGTATTCCACAGCATCGACCAGCGCTTGCCAGGATGCCTCAATGATATTGGCGCTGGCGCCGACCGTACTCCACAGCCGGGTGGTATTACGAGTGTCGATCAAGACGCGGGTGATCGCATCAGTGCCGTTTTGGCCGTCCAGAATACGGACTTTGTAATCAGCCAAATTGAAGGCGGAGATCTGCGGATAGTGACCGATCAGGGCCTTGCGCAACGCCAGATCAAGCGCGTTGACCGGGCCGTTACCCTCGGCGGCGGTGTGCAACACCTCATCGCCCACCTTCACTTTCACCATCGCCTCGGCAAAGATGCCTCGCCCTTGGCGATGTTCGACATTGACCAAAAAATCGATCAGCTCGAACACTGGCTTGTAGTCGGGCTGCTGGCGTTTGAGCATCATGGCGACCGAGGCTTCAGCCGCTTCGAAGGAAAAACCGCGCGCTTCCAGTTCCTTTACATCCTTGAGCACGCCCGCCACATCCACCGCACTCCCAACCGCGACGCCATGCTCCTCGGCCTTGCTGATAATGTTGGCCCGGCCCGACAGCGCGGACACCACCACCCGCATCTTGTTACCCACCTGCTCCGGCGCAACGTGCTGATAAGATTGCTCGCAGCGACGCATCGCGGCCACATGCACCCCGCCCTTGTGGGCGAACGCGCTCTTGCCGACATACGGCAGATGGTCATTCGGGGTGACGTTGGCCACCTCATCAACGAAATGCGACAGCTCCGACAGCTTCTCCAAGCCCCCGTCTGGCAGGCAGCGGCGGCCCATCTTTAATTCCAGATTGGCCATGATCGAGCACAGGTTGGCGTTACCGCAGCGCTCGCCGACCCCATTGATGGTGCCTTGCACCTGGGTTGCTCCCTCACGGACTGCGATCAGGGCGTTAATGGCCGCGCATTCGCTGTCATTGTGAGTATGAATGCCGAAGGGATGCTGGATCGCTGCCTTCATCTCGCGGATGATGCTTTCTGCTTCCCACGGCAGGGTGCCGCCGTTGGTATCACACAGCACCACCGTTTCCGCACCGCCGCGCACCGCCGCCTTCAGCGTTTCGACCGCATAGACTGGATCGGCCTTGAAGCCGTCGAAGAAATGCTCGGCGTCATAAATCACTCGACGGCCCGCCGCCCGCAAATAGGCAATGGATTGCTCAATAATCCGCAGGTTATCGTCCAGCGTCGTCAGCAACACCTCGGTAACGTGCAGGTTCCAGGTTTTGCCGAACAGGGTGCAGACCGGGGTGTGCGCATTGAGCAAGGCTTGAATATTCGCATCGTCCTCCGGCCCGCCCTTGACCCGGCAGGTCGAACCAAACGCGGTAATCAGCGCGGTTTTCCATTCCATCTCGCGGGCACGCTCGAAAAATTCTGCATCCTTGGGGTTGGAACCGGGCCAGCCACCTTCGATGAAGGCGATGCCCAACTCATCCAACCGGCGGGCCACGCGGAGCTTGTCGTGCGCCGACAAGGTAAACCCTTCGCTTTGAGTCCCATCGCGTAGGGTGGTATCGTAGATTTGAATCAATGACATGAGATTATCTTCCGGCTCCAAGCGCTGCGCTCTTTTTGCAAAAATTGGGGGCGTAATTTTGTATTTTCGCAGACCTTGGCGATCTTAGCCAAATGCTGAACAAAGCCTTGCCTGACTGGGGCGGCGTCAGCCCCAAACTCACAGTGGACGGAATCTGCGGACCACTTACCAAAGCTGCGATCCGCCGATTCCAACAGATCCAGCTCTCGACTTATTTCAGGCCCGATGGGCGGCTTGATCCAGGGCAGTGCACATTACGTCGGCTCAATCATATGCTGCCGCCAGGGTCAATGATCGGATGGACCAGATCTGGCACAAGTAGATGTATAGGGCGCAACGGTTGAGCTGTGAGATGGTCGCTCTCGACCTACAGCCGCTCAATGCGCCTCATCCCAATTAGCGCCGATGCCGACATCAACCTCCAGCGGTACTCTCAGATCCGCTGCCCCGACCATGACCGCCCGGATACACTCCTCAGCTTGATCCGCCTTGGCCTCAGCTACTTCGAACACCAGTTCGTCGTGAACCTGCATCAGCATCCGCGCCGGAAAACTGGATTCCCGCAGCCAACGGTCCACCCCCAACATCGCCCGCTTGATGATATCGGCGGCGGTGCCTTGCATCGGTGCATTGATCGCGGCCCGTTCCGCCGCTTGACGGCGTTGTGCATTTCTTGAACGGATATCCGGCAAATAAAGCCGCCGTCCAAAGACGGTTTCCACATAACCCCGCTCGGCAGCTTGACGACGAGTCTCTTCCATATAGACCTTGACCCGTGGATAACGCGCAAAATAACGTTCCACATAATCCCGCGCTGCGCTGCGCTCAATGCCCAGTTGCTGCGCCAAGCCAAAGGGTGACATTCCATAAATCAGCCCGAAGTTGATCGCCTTGGCGCTACGCCGCTGCTCAGCGCTGACAGCGGCCAAATCCACGCCAAACACCTCGGCGGCAGTGGCGCGATGCACGTCGGCACCGGTGCGGAAAGCGCTCAGTAACCCCGGATCATCCGACAGATGCGCCATGATCCGTAACTCGATTTGCGAGTAATCGGCCGCTAGCATGACCCAACCAGCTTCCGGTACGAAAGCTTGACGGATGCGTCGCCCTTCCAGGGTGCGGATGGGAATATTTTGTAGATTAGGGTCCGAGGAAGACAGCCGACCCGTGCTGGTCACTGCCTGATGGTAGGACGTGTGAACCCGGCCGGTACGGCGCTGAATCTGCTCAGGCAATCGGTCGGTGTAAGTGGATTTCAGCTTGCTTAAGGTGCGATGCTCCAGAATGACGCGCGGCAGCGGATAAGTGAGCGCCAGTTCCTGCAACACGTCTTCAGCAGTGGAAGTTTGGCCCGTAGCGGTTTTCTTTCCGGCTGGCAACCTCATCCGTTCAAACAAAATCGCTTGCAGTTGTTTAGGAGAAGCAAGATTAAACCGTTCACCGGCCAGTTCATACGCCTGCTGTTCCAATTCCCAAATCCGCTTGGCCAATTCACTGCTCTGCTGGCGCAAGTGCGCGGCGTCTACCTGGACTCCAACCCGCTCCATGGCAGTTAAAACGGCAATCAACGGGATTTCGATTTCTTCATACAGCCAACGTAAGCCAGGCTCCCGCTCTACGTTCGGCCACAGACAGTGATGCAGTCGTAAGGTGACATCGGCATCTTCAGCAGCATAAGGTCCGGCCTGCTCTAGGCTGACCTGATTGAAGGTCAACTGCTTGGCGCCTTTACCGGCCACATCTTCAAAATGAATCGTTCGCAGATTCAGATGGCGTTCGGCCAATGAATCCAAGTCATGACGAGCAGTTGAATCAAGCACATAAGATTGCAGCAGGGTATCGTGGCGAATGCCATTGAGTGCGATGCCGTGATTGGCGAGTACATGCGAATCGTACTTGAGATTCTGGCCTAGCTTGGGTCGTGCTGGGTCCTCCAACAACGAGCGCAGCCGTTCTAAAATCTGCTCGCGATTGAGCTGATCCGGTGCGCCGGGGTAGTCATGCGCCAATGGGACATAAGCGGCCTGGCGCGGGCTGATTGCGAATGACACACCGACGATCTGGGCCTCCAGATAGTTCAGGCTGGTGGTTTCCGTGTCGAATGCGAACAGATCGGCGGTTTGTAGGCGGCCCAACCACCCATCGAATGCGACCTGCTCCAGGATAATTTCATAGGTGGTCGGTCCGTCGTCGGTCGCAACCGCCGAATTCGGGGTTGGCTGCTCCAGCGCCGTTGTGTCCGGCGCAGTGCTGATCCGCTCCGGCGCTTCAACCGCCAACTCCCGCAACCAGGCGCGAAACTCGTAGCGCTGATAGAGCATCCGCAGGGCGGCAGTGTCGGGTGGCGTCGGGCGTAGCCCTTCAAACGCCAGCGGCAAAGGAACTTGGCAGTCCAAGGTCGCCAACTGACGGGACAACGGGAGTTGCGCTAAACCGGCTCGCAGCTTGTCACCGATTTTGCCGGAGATATCGGCCGCACCAGCCATCAGCGCATCCAACGAACCATGCTGGCGCAACCATTTGGCGGCAGTCACTGCACCCACGCCCGGTACGCCGGGGATGTTATCGGCAGTATCACCCACCAGCGCCAGCCAATCCACCATCAGCGCGGGCGGCACACCGAATTTCTGCTCCACCCCAGCCACATCGGTCACCACATTCTTCATGGTGTCCAACATCCGCACCTTTTCCCCCACCAACTGCGTTAAGTCCTTGTCGCCACTGACGATCAGCACACTGAATCCCCGCTCGGTCGCTTGCTGGGTCAGGGTACCGATCACATCATCGGCTTCGACACCGGCGACTTGCAGTAGAGGCAATCCCAACGCCCGCACACAGTCGTGCAGGGGTTGGATTTGTTGGATGAGTTGCGGGTCCAGCGGTGGGCGCTGTGCCTTGTATGCGGTAAACAGATCATGGCGAAACGTCTTACCGGGCGCATCAAACACCACAGCCAGATAGTCGGGCCGATAATCGGCCAACAATCGGCGCAACATGTTGAGCACGCCAAACAACGCACCGGTCGGCTCACCGTTTTTAGTACTCAGCGGCGGCAACGCATTGAAGGCGCGGTGCAGCCAAGAGGAGCCATCGACCAGCAGCACTGGCTTGGGCGCGGTCATCGACACCCTATTTCCCCAACATCGACCGGACTAGAATCGCCCGCCGTCATAGTGACGACTCGGCCAATGCCTGCGGCATTTCACGGGTCGCCAATGCTTCCCGAACGGCCGCATACACCGCATGAATCGGCACGCCCCGCTCCAGCGCCAGTCGTTTGCAATCCTCGTACTGGGGTTTACCACGCAGGGGTCGGCCCTGATAGTGAGCGATCTTGACCGATACCTGACCGTAGCGGGTCACCACCCGAGCGTTTTCTCGTACCAGCATGGTACACGCAACTGAAGAGCGACTCACTGCCAATGCCGTGGTTTCGGTCAGCAGCAATTCGGTCAGCGTGGACACTAACGCTGGCGCGCACAGCACGCTAACCACCATCGCGGGTCGATTTCTCTTCATCAGCACCGGCGTTAACCAAAGATCACGCGCACCGGCCGCCGACAGCAACTCCAGTACATGGTCATAGCATTCCGGGTTCATGTCGTCGATGCTACATTCGAGCAGACAGAGTTCCCCCTGGTCGGTTTCCGCATCCAACTCGCCAAGATAAACCCGCAAGACATCAGGGATAGGCCCCTCGCGATGACCGATTCCGTAACCCACCCGATTCACCGAAAGCTTGGGTTGTGCCACAAACTGGTCAACGAAGGTCGCCAGCAGCGCGGCCCCTGTTGGCGTGGTCGCTTCGAACGGCACCGCGCCGAACCGTAGCGGCATCCCCTTGAGCAATTCCAGAGTCGTTGGCACGGGTACTGGCAATATGCCGATCTCGCGCTCAACCAGGCCACCGCCCATTTGCACTGGCGAGCACAAGATCCGATCCACGTTTAATCGACTGAGGGCGATGGCTCCGGCGACGATATCGACGATGGTATTGAGCGCTCCAACCTCGTGAAGCTGGAGTTGCTCCGGTAACGTACCATGGAGACGAGCTTCGGTTGCAGCCAAGCGTTGGAACACGGCCAGGGCACGCCCGCGCACGTTCTCCTTTAACGAACTGGCGCTGATCAACCCTTCGATCTCGGCCAAGTCACGACGCGGCGGCTGTTGCGGGTCGATCACCACGCGCACTTGCGTACCCGAAATGCCCTTGCGGTTGGCGTGACTGGCTTGTAAGCCGTAGCCTTCCAAGCCCAAGCTGGCCAATTCGACGGTCAGTTCGTCGTAATCGACCCCAAGATCAAGCAATGCGGCTAAATGCGTATCGCCGCTGATGCCAGCAAAACAGTCGTAATACAGGACACTCATGGTCGGCGTCCGCTCAGTTGAAGCTGGTAATGATCAAAAAAGATATTCACCCTATACCTCCTGTTCGGGGGATTTGGAAAGAGGCCGCTGGGCTTTGTGCTGGATCGGATGGCCGTCCACATAGATCGCCCGATAGGGCCGAACCGGGCAGGCATTTTCGCAAGCGCCACAACCGACGCATAGATTTTCTCTGACCTCTGGAATCATCAGGCCATCCTGATAAGAGAGCAGATGCACCGCCTTGGTCGGACAATAGTCGGCACAAACGCCGCAAGCGACGTGGTCGGTATACACGATACAGTTGTCGCGAACAAACCGAGAGACACCCATCTGGACTGTTTGCTTGCTCGCCAAATCCAGTGGACGAATCGCACCGGTCGGACAGATTTGCCCGCACCGGTTGCATTCATAGCTGCAATAGCCAGCCTCGTAGTCCAACCGAGGCTGTAGCAGGCCGGACAGACCATACTCCAGCAAAGCCGGTTGCAATACGCCGTAGGGGCAGGCACTCACACACAGATGGCAAGCGGTACACAGATCGTTGAAGCGGCTTAACTGCTCGGCGCCGGGCGGCGCCACCGGCCAAGCCTTTCGGTGGTTGACCGTGCTCGGTAACCGGTTACGCGGCTTGGCGCCAAACCCGTCGCGGTGGCCCAGCCCGCCGTATCCGATCAGCACCAACCCTGTGCCCCGCAGTAGCGTCCGCCGCGTCATCGACTTTTGACTGGGTGGCAAATGAGTGGGGGGTGTAGGATAAAACCTTACCGGCTGGGGACTCGCATAACCGATACCGTGTGCCTCACACACCGTGATGCAGTTATAACAGGCTACGCAGCGACTAAAATCGACCTCCTTGGTTTTCAGGCGAATGCAGCCGGCCTTGCAATGGATGGAGCACTGCGCACAGACGATGCAAGCACTTTGGGGAATCCTGATCTTGAACAGTGCAAAGCGCGCCACCAACCCCAGCAGGGTACCCACCGGACACAAGGTATTACAAAACAGCCGGCCTCGCGTGGCGCTCAACCACAGTAATCCGATCAGAAAGGCGGTTGGAAACACCAGCGCCGCAACCGATGGCGGCTTCCATTGCAGGGGCAACGGGCCGTTGATCCCAAAGCTTTCCAGCAATTGCCCCAGGTCGTTGTGGGCAAGGACATAGAGCGGGCGCAGCAGATCAGCGGCGATCCGACCGTAATTGCTGAAGGGGTCCAGGAGGGCAAGCCCTACTACACTACCGCTTAAGAACAAGCCAACCGCCAGCACCAACACCCCGTAACGCAGCATGTTGTTGGGCGGCTGAAACAGGAATTTAACTCGGCGTGGCCACCGCAGCTTACGGGCGATACGGATCGCGATATCTTGTAAGGTGCCAAGCGGACACAGCATTGAACAGTACACGCGGCCAAACAGCAGCGTGAGCGCCAGAACCGCCAGAAAGCCGGTCGCGCCCCAGGCCAAGGTCTGGGTAAATTTCAGCAGCGACGGCACAAATTGCGGGTAGAGCACCACACTGGCGATGGGCGTTTCGCCGATCCAGTCGAAATCCACGAACAGCAGGGTCATCAGTATGAGATACACCAGCGATACTACGACCCGAATTTTTTTCAACCAGATCTGTTTCACGGCTGTCCGCTCGTAACTGTCGGCTTGCTCGCATGGCACAGAAGATCTAAAACTGAACGAGCGGTTGTTTGCAGCCGCCGGCTTGTCCGCGCACGGCATAGAGATCGTTCACTGATTGGCAAGCCCCTCGTGGATTACTTGTGCAAAGGCTGCCCCGCTCCCCTTCTGCATCCGCTCTACCGTATTCCGTATTTAGAAAAAGGGCGCTCAATTCGCCCGCAAGCGCGCGGCAAATCGCGTCGGCAGTTCGTCCAGTTGGCTGACGATGACATCGGGTTCGATATCCCAGGGATCGAACACGAAATCCGGCTGACGTTTGACCCAAACGGCGCGCAGACCGGCAGCTTTGGCACCGATGACATCCCAAGCGTTACTGGATATCAGCCAGGTATCCCCCGCCGCGCGGCCCGTGCGCTGCGCCAAATAGGCATACACCGCTGGATCGGGCTTGAAAGTGCGTAGATCATCCACGCTAACCACATCCTCCAAATGCGGCAAAACCCCGGCATTGGCCAGCAAGGCGCGAATGCTCGCTTCGACGCCGTTGGAAAACGCCATCAATCGATGGCCTTGCTGTTTAAGGGCGGCTAGACTCGCAACGACTTCAGAAAATACCGGCAGACGGAGATACGCATTCAGCAAACGCGCCTGATCGGATTCTGGCAATGCACAGCGGAGTGCCTGCTGGGTATAGAGCAGAGCTTGTCGGGTGCAAACGTCGAAATCGACATAGCGCCGCATCAAGCCACGCCGGAATGAGAATTCCAGTTGCTTCGTGCGCCAAAGCGCAGCAAACGGAATCGCGTGTTCGCCAACCAGGGCCGCTAATGGTTCAGCGAGTGCCAAAGGATCGACTAGTGTACCGTATACATCAAATCCCAAGGCGTATGTCCGATTCTTATCCGTATTATCCACAACCACCCTCACTGCCTTTTACTTTTGGGAATGAAACCGCTGATGGGCTACCAACCGGTGCTGAGCTAACCCGCCTTGATGACGGCAACCGCAAGCGTGAACCAAGCAGCCAACAAGGCTATACCGCCTAGTGGCGTCACCGCACCAAGCCACCGAACCCCGCTCAGGCTCAAAGCGTACAGGCTACCGGAGAATAGGAGTAAACCCAAAACCATCAAACCACCGGACCACCGTAGCAGCGTGGCAGACGGCAGCCACAGCGTCAGTGAGCCGATGACTAACAAGCCTAATGCATGATAAACATGATAATGGACTGCCGTCTCATAGATGGCCATGAGATCGGGACTCAGGATTTTTTTCAGGATATGCGCGCCAAAAGCCCCGGCGGCAACGGCCAAAAACATTCCGCCACTACCCAACGTGAGCCATACTTTGGCCGAAAAATTCATCGTTTTCCTTCGAGATCGACCCGATTTACCGACTCGCTCCGATCAGGGTTTTACATCAAAACCATTCAAGATTGAGGACAAAGGAGCTGTTTTGGGGAAATCGCCGATCAGCCACAAGCGCGCTAACAGATAGGACTACACAAACAGCCAAGGGCCTTAAGGCTGGAAGTTAAAGCTGGCGAAGGGATTCGAACCCCCGACCGGCTGATTACAAATCAGCTGCTCTACCGAACTGAGCTACGCCAGCAACGCGATGCCGTTGATGCAAAACAAGTATATTCGCAATGTCTCAATTTGCTCAACAACGGTTGAAGCCTTAATAAGTCGAATAACCCACCCTGAAACAAACCCTCGTTCAGAAAACCAGATTCCGGTCGGCTTTCTTTAAGAAACTTTACAAGAAAGTTGACAATCTTATTTTTTCTACTGAAAATATGCGACTCAATTTTGGAGGGGTTCCCGAGCGGTCAAAGGGGGCAGACTGTAAATCTGTTGGCTAAGCCTTCGAAGGTTCGAATCCTTCCCCCTCCACCACCACGAAACCGTATTCTAGCGGGTTTGCATGGCGACGCGCTGATTAAAGTGCGACATGGCAAGTCCGAACTTCGCTTGATCGGTAGCGCGGGTGTAGTTCAATGGTAGAACCTCAGCCTTCCAAGCTGATGGTGTGGGTTCGATTCCCATCACCCGCTCCAAACAAGCAAAGGCCCAAGGGTTTTCAGCCCATATAGCTCAGTCGGTAGAGCGCATCCTTGGTAAGGATGAGGTCACCAGTTCAAATCTGGTTATGGGCTCCAACTTGTTTGGTGCTTGATTGTATCCTATATGTTCCGAACTATATCGGGCCCTGAAGTATTTATTAGGGGAGTTCCAGGATGTCCAAAGAAAAGTTTGAGCGAACGAAGCCGCATGTCAATGTAGGGACGATAGGGCATGTA
>APMI01000144.1_pt1 | contig 138357 bp, 113 predicted proteins | sample 667938 | NCBI WGS metagenome assembly APMI01 (sample SAMN01084076, study PRJNA167559) | wastewater metagenome | biome: Wastewater | place: Denmark: Ejby Moelle, Odense | collected 2011-11-28
GCGCCCCTTACGTTTTTGCTATTCATTGATTTGAAATCAACGTTGGTTGGGTTTTGCGCTTCATGCGGATGTTCAGCACCGGCATAAACGCGAAGTTTTTTGAATTGATCGCGCGCAAGTGGAGATTCTTTAGGAAGCATACGAAGAACAGCTTGTTCAAGAACGCGTTCAGGGAAACGACCAGCAATGATTTTTGCAGGTGAAGTTTCTTTAATACCGCCTGGGTGACCAGTGTGGCGATAATAACGTTTGTTTTCCATTTTTTTGCCGGTAAATTTAACTTTTTCGGCATTGATAACAACAACAAAATCACCAACATCAGCGTGTGGGGTGAAATCAGCGCGATGTTTACCGCGAAGACGCTTTGCAATGAAAGTAGCAAGGCGACCAACAACCGCACCATCAGCGTCAACCACAATCCATTTGCGGTCAGCTTCAGCGGTTTTTGCACTTTTTGTGTACATAAAAACTATCCTATGTTTAAAACAATAAGCCCGCCAAAATCACTTTTGACGGCTTGTGTGTGGCGCATAAACAGGATTATGATTCTTTTGTCAACACCCCTACTGTTTTTGCAATAAAAACAACTAGTTAGCTTTGCGGTATTATATTACCGCCGCATTATTGCTACAAATATTATTAAATCTCACCAATTTTGTAACCAAAACAAATTGCAAAACGTATATGTAAATAGGAGCGTGAAATGTTATTTTATATATTATCATATGTCGGCGGGGTTTTAACAATTATAAGCCCATGTATCTTGCCGGTTTTGCCTTTTGTTTTTGCAAAATCCGATAAGCCATTTATTAAATCGACTTTGCCCCTATTATTGGGACTAATCTTTACTTTTATAATTGTTTCAAGCCTTGCCACAATATCAGGTGCATGGATTGCCAAAGCCAATGAAGCGGCACGCATAATCGCAATGATTATATTTGCCATTTTTGGCTTTATGCTTTTATTACCGCAATTATCGGAATATTTCACACGACCAATTGTAAGACTTGGTTCCAGAATAAATAATGGAAATGTTTTAGGCTCTTTTGGTCTTGGTGTAGCAACCGGGCTTTTATGGGCGCCATGTGCAGGACCTATTTTAGGATTGGTACTTACAGGGGCAGCAATTAATGGCGTTAGTTACAATAGTATTTTATTATTATTTGCCTACGCATTGGGTGCGGCAACTTCATTATCAATTGCAATCTTTGCAGGTGGCAAAGTATTCTCATATATGAAAAAATCATTGGGTTTTGGGGAAAACATCCGCAAAGTCCTTGGGGTATTGGTAATTATTGGTGTTGTGTTAATTGCAAGCGGTGCAGACAAAGGTTTTTTAACCCAAATTTCAACCGCCAATACCAATAAGATTGAACAATCCCTTATAGATAAAACAAACCTTAACAGCGCAAAAAATATCGATAATTTGAATAATAGTTCAGAAGATCAGATGCCATCACTAATAGGCACACAATGGCTTAATTCCAAGCCTTTAAGCAAAGAAGATTTGAAAGGCAAAGTAGTCTTAATCGATTTCTGGACTTATTCATGTATAAATTGCTTACGTACAATTCCTTATGTTAAGGCATGGGCAGAAAAATACGGCAAAGACGGTTTAGTAGTGATTGGTATTCACTCCCCCGAATTTGCCTTTGAACGTGATTTTAACAATGTTCAAAAAGCCGTGAAGGATTTGGGAATTAATTATCCCGTACTTCTTGATAATGACCTTAAAAATTTCAATGCTTTTAACAATCAATATTGGCCTGCCCATTATTTTATAGACCGTAACGGAATTATTAGAGATCATCATTTTGGCGAAGGCGATTATGAGGAATCTGAAAAAAACTTAGTAAAATTACTTGAAGAGAATGGTCACAATATTAAAGCGTCAATAACTAAAATTGACACACAAGGCATCGGGGAGCAATCGGAGTTTAAAGAGGTTTTATCACCCGAAACCTATATTGGTTATGAACGAACCGAAGGGTTTAATTCACCTGAAAATATTTCTGCCAATGAGGCGCAAAAATATACAATCGGAAAACCTGTTCTAAATAAGCACAGCCTTTATGGAACATGGACAATTAATGAAGAAAACGCCTACCTTAACTCCGATAAAGGCGGCATCACTTATCGTTTTAATGCCCGTGATTTACATTTGGTTTTGGGGCCGCCGCAAGCCGGACAGACCGTAAAATTCCGTGTCTTGCTTGATGGTAAACCACCAATGGAAAACCATGGACTTGATGTTGATGAAAACGGTTATGGCACCATAAAAGACAATCGTCTTTATCAATTGATACGCCTTAAAAACAAAGCCGGACAACATGATTTTTCAATAGAATTTATGGGCAAAGGCGTTTCCGCTTACGCTTTCACTTTTGGGTAATATCATGAACAGACGAAAATTTTTATTTTATGCTAGTGCTTGTATATTCACTCCTCAATTGGCTTCTGCGAAAAAGGTTGAATATGAGGTAAATTACTCTGACGCAGAATGGAAAAAACGCCTTAGCGCATTGCAATTTGCAATCTTACGCCATGAAGGAACAGAGCGCGCCTTTACTTCCCCTTTATTAAAAGAACACCATAAAGGTGTTTTTGCCTGTGCAGGCTGTGGAAATCAATTGTTTTCTTCAACCACAAAATACGATTCTGAAACAGGCTGGCCTAGCTTCTATCAAGCAATTAACGGTGCGCTTTTAACCAAAAATGATTGGTTGATAGGTGATGAAAGAACCGAATATCATTGTGCAAAATGCGGCGGACATCACGGGCACATTTTTAACGATGGGCCACGACCCACGGGGCTTCGTTATTGTTCAAACGGTGCGGTATTAAAATTCATCCCCTTATAAAGGATTTACCATGATTATTTCAAAGAAATTTTTCGGGGCCTTGACACTTGTTTTATCTCTTAGCATTGCCTCCTTTTCCGCAGCGGAAATAAAAAATCCAAAATTGCAAAAAGCAGTGTTTGCCGGTGGTTGTTTTTGGTCAATTCAAAAAGCCTTTGATAATGCCAATGGCGTTGTCAAAACCACCGCAGGTTTTATGGGCGGCAAGATTAAAAATCCGAGCTATGATAGGGTTTCAATTGGTAATACTGGTCATGTCGAAGCAGTCGAAGTATATTATGACCCAGACAAAACCAATTTTAATAAATTACTTGATACTTTCTGGCACGCAACCGACCCTACAAATCAACAAGGCGTAATTTGCGATTTCGCGCCCGAATATCATACCGCAATTTTCACTTATGATAACCAGCAATTTGAATTGGCAAATTCTTCAAAAGCGGCAGTTGGCAAGCAACTTAACAAGAAAATTTATACACAAATTACTATCGCCAACACACCATTTTATCCAGCAGAATCATATCACCAACATTATTGGCGCACTCACCACTGGGAATATGAAAATTACCGCCAAGGCTGCGGTAGAGATGTTGCACTTAAAAAACTATGGGGCAATTAATTTCATTGCCTTTTTGCTCTTCCATTCGCTAAAGACAATTCCAATCACCAACATCACGGCAAAAACCAAAAGCCATGATACACGTGCTTGGTAACGATCAAATAGACCCGATGCGGCGGCACAGATGAAATTATTACCCATAACAAAGACAATTGTGAATAATGGGAATAGGTATTTATTATCTTTCACACGGGGCAAGAAAACAATTGCCGCAAGAATGGTTGCCAAAAGCGATAATGGATAAACAATATTATCAATCTTTTTGATGGTTTCATACGGAAGGGCGTCTCTTGCTTGGGCCGAATATAAAAAGTCACGACGCACTTTTTCGCCATAAACCTTTTTAATATAATGCGGCAAATTATCGGCAACCACAGAAGAATTAATCTCCACCGCAGGGGTATGTTTTTCAAATGATTTCACAAAGGACATCAACGCCTGTTGTGCAACTTCTTTGGGATAGGTTGCGATGGTGTTTTTCACAATTTCTTTTGCTTCACTGCGATAAGCACTAAAGCCGCGCATCCGCATAACAATTCCAGTCCGGCTCCAGATAAATTCATTCACATCAGTTGGAAGAACCTTGGCAAATTGGCAAATTTTAAAATCGGCATCAGGGCAAGAGTTTAAAATATATTCTTTTGCTGAACCTTGGGACACAAGATTGGCAAGGGTAAATACTGGTGACGCTGGCGAAAGACTGAAAGTTTTAAAATAATACTGGTTAATCCCCATAATCGAGCCGGCAGATACCGAAAGCAATATCAATGGCAATGCCACAGGTTTAAGTGCCGAAAGTGCAAAACCAGAGCGCGCCCATTTGAAAAAGGCGGCAAAAATAATAAGCCCTGCCCCCAAATAAATATTGGTAATATGTGCCATTGCCGCAAAAATCGCCAATACCCAGAAATAATAATAGGTAAAGCGCGGCAAACTTTCTGAATGGAATAGCAATAAATAAAGGGTAAGGAATAAAATTGGCGTAAATACATCCGCCATCATAAAGGCACTAAAATATGGAAGGCTGGTAATAATGGTTAGAACCAACACCATAAGCGCCAATAAACCATAATTAACTTTGCCAAAAATGCTTTTGGTTACATAATAAAGCAAATGGGAAATTATAAGCCCTTGGGCAAAGGCAATAAGCCAAATATTATCGAATAGCGCGCCGATTTTGGCAAACCAACCATATACTGGCAGGCGGTAAAACCTCGGCAATGCCGCAAGATAATCCGCAGAATCCTGAAAGATAAAAGGGAAACCATTAATAATGGCTGGCATGGTCATAATTGTTGCGCACAAAAGCATTAATAAAGCGCGCTTGAAATTATTCATCAACTCAGCATTATCCACCAAAGCGGACTTCATCCATTACTCCCCCAACATCGCAAAATGCGGCGCTGCACAATTTTGCGCCTATTCTATCATTTTCACGACAAAATCAAGAGAAATATGCGATTTTCATGCCAAATTTTTTGCCAAACTGTAATAAATTGAACAATAGATTACCTTTTAGTCACTTTTTGTGGCGTTTTCCCTACAATTAGCATTGCCAATACTTGTAATAAAGCAAGCACCATAAGCCACGAAACCCGCGCCTGATAACGATCAAAAAGCCCTGACCCAACCGAACACAAGAAATTATTGCCACAAATGAATGCAAGCGTAAAAAGCGGCAATAAATATTTATTATCTCTATATTTCGGAATTAGTAAAATCGCGGTGATTATAATCAATACCAATGATAGTGGGTATAAAAACCCATCAATTGCCCGAATTACATCATGCCTAAATGTTCCACTTCCCTGTGCCGATTTAAGAAATTGTTGTTTTGCGCCCTCCCCAAAATATTGCGCCATCAAATTGGGGAAGTTTTCTTTGATAATGCTATTATCAATCTCAGCAGCAGGTTCGTGAATTGTAAATGATTTGGCAAATGAATTAATGGCGATTGTGGCAACATCATATGGGTATTTTAACAATGTATTTTTTACAATAATTGCCGCCTCACCATTTAAGACTTGAAAACCACCCATGCGCATAACAATTCCACTTTTGCGCCAAATAAAATCATTAACATCTGACGGTAATTGATTGGAATATTTGCAAATTTTGTAACCAGCATTGTGGCATGCTGATTGTAAATATTTCTTTGCCGGCCCCTGTGCCACCAAATTGGCAAGCATATAAGTTGGGGCAGATGGCGAAAGTGAAACACTTTTAAAACTGGCAATATTAACCCAAAGCAATAAAGCGACCGCCGTCATTAAACCACTTGTAACAATTCCCAATCCTTGTAATCGGTTTTTCAATCCCCCGCGTGCAAATTCAACTATTATCGTTAGGATTAACAAACCCGCGCCAAGATAAATATTTGAAACATGCGCCATTGACGCAAAAGTAAATATCACAAGCATTATAATTTTGGTTCGCAAATTTATCTTATCAGGATAAAAAGCCAGAATAAAAAAGCTTATGAATAAAATTGGCGTGAAAATATCGGCAATGATTAAAGATGAAACATATGGAAGGCTCGTAAATAGGGTAAGAAATAATATTTGCCCTAGATACCCAATGACCCTAACCCGTCCCCACATCACCACATTGAGGTAATATATTAAATAGCTAACAATTAATCCTTGAAAAAATGGTATTAGCCACACATTACCTAATTTGCGCAATGTGCTTGCAAATGCACCATATGCCGGCGGGCAAAATATCCTTATATACCCACCAAGATAATCAATGGTATCCATAAAGACAAAAGGAAAACCATTGATAATTGCCGGTAGCATTATTATCAAAGTCGCCAAAACAATTAAAAGATATTGTTTGAATAATTTATTCAAAAGCTACTCCGGCATTTGGCATATTTGCTTGTGGCATATTGTTATTCTTCAACCAGCCACTTATTGCATTTCCAGGTATTATGCACACCCTTGGGCAAGCCATCTTTTTCTTTACCGACCCAACCGGTATTAAGTGCGATTTTTGTGCGTCTTGCAAAGGCATTTGCCTGCCAACGACCTGATTGCCCCTGGGCAATGCGCGAGCGAACATAAGTAAAGTTTAGTAATTGCGCCTGCTCATCACTAAGGCCATGTTTGATTACTGCACACCATGATTTGATGTTATAGTTACATTGCGGTGCATTTACCCCTTGATAAATCCCGCCACAAAGCCCTGAATACCAACGAATGATGCTATATTGCGCGGCTTTACGCTTTTCCACATCTTGTGAAGAATATATTTTATTTATTGCGGTAACATCATCGGGCTTAAGGAAATAATTTTGATCATTATATTTCAAAAAACCTTGCTGAATGGCAACATCAATGCCCCATTTCACTTTTAGTGGTGTAATATCATCACCAAATAGCGCCTGAAACTTTGGCGTCATTTCAATTAAATAGTCCGAGAAAACATCTACCTGCGTTTGGCGCATTTTAAGGCTGTTAAACAATGCCTCATATTCAGCGGCAATAGTGGGATTAAGCTTATTATCAGGCGTATGCGCCGCAAGAATTTTATCCTTGCAACTTTGCGGAGTTGGCGTAACAAGGCAATCATCGGCAAAAGCAACCGTGCCATAGTTTGGCATTAATTGTGCAACTTCGGCCTTGAACGAAGCATCATCGGGAAATTGCGCTTTATAGCCGTTCATAAGTTGTTGCAGCGAATTTTGCCCATAATTCCACTGCAAAACCCCAACCGATAGGGTTTGCGCATCAAAATTACCCACAGGCGTCGCCCAACAACCCATCGTTTCATAAAGGGAAGTATCCCAAAGCGCTTGAAATATATCTTTTCGTTCAAAATTGATTGCCTTTAATGCCTGCAATCTATCAAGGCGCATACTTATTTGCGGATCGTCAGCAACTTTTAAACAATCTGCCTTCGCCAAGGTCGGCAAGAAAAACGCCATAATCAAGAGCCAAAAATATCGCATCACCCTGCCCCGTTTAGTCTAATAAGTTTTGATTTTATAGATTTGTTCCGAATAGTTTACCAATGCTTGCGGTAACAATAAGCGCAATAGCACCCCAAAAGGTAACCCGAATAACAGATTTTATTACATTGGCACCACCAGCGCGCGCGCCAACCACCCCCAATAATGCCAAAAACATAATTGAAGATAATGAAACCGCCCAAACCGAATATTCACGCGGAAATAATAAAATAACCAAAATCGGCAAAACCGCACCCGCAGCAAAAGTAAATGCCGAGGCAATAGCCGCCTGAACCGGCCTTGCGCTTAAATGTTCACTGATTCCAAGTTCATCACGTGAATGCGCCTCTAATGCGTTGCTCTTCATAAGCTCATCGGCAACCAATAACGCCAAATCAGGGCTTAGACCACGTTTTATATAAATATCCTGAAGCTCTTTCTTTTCGGCATCAGGAAAGTTTTCTAATTCGTATTTTTCGCGTTCTAAATCCGCTTTTTCAGTATCTAATTGTGAGCTAACGGAAACATATTCCCCCGCCGCCATTGATAATGCACCGGCAACCAGCGCAGCAATACCAGTAAAAAATATTGCAGGCTTTGTTGCATTGCTCGCGGCGATACCAGCAATTAGCGATGCCGTTGATATAATGCCGTCATTCGCACCAAGGACTGCCGCCCGAAGCCAACCAACACGATCAATAAAATGAATTTCTTTTTTCAAAAGGAGATACCCGCACTTTCTGTTACAATTTAACTGTTTAAAACAATTTTTTGCGATTGGCAAAAACAATATTTTCGGCTAGTTGAAACAATATTACTACTATCCCACGTGGGTAGGACTTCCAATACTTAGCATTTCTTATTTCTTATGCGTGCTATTTTTTGGTTCGCGTAATGTTTTTATAAGGAATGATGCTATGATTAAAGGTACAGTTAAATTTTTCAACACTGACAAAGGCTATGGTTTTATCGCACCTGAAGGTGGCGGCAATGACGCTTTTGTTCATATTTCTGCTGTTGAACGCGCAGGTCTTCGCACATTGAACAAAGATCAAAAAGTTTCTTATGAACTTGAAACTGACAGACGCGGCAAAACCTCTGCTGTCAATTTGCAAGTTGCATAATAATTCAATTATTTTTCGATAAATCGGGCTGCTATTTCGGCAGCCCTTTTTAGTGTCTCCTGATCCTCATCCCTTATATCTTTATAATATTTATCGGATTCAAAATAAGAGGTAATAATTACCTGTTTCCCATTGGGTAAAAACGCCAAAGCGACATCATTATAACGGTTTGGATATCCATCGTTTATTCCGGTTCCCGTTTTATCACCAACCACCCAATCATTTGGCAAACCCGCACGCAAACGCTTTAGACCGGTTTGTGTCTCTTTCATCCAACCAATCAAAACATCATAATATTCATCGCCAACATATTCTTTTGTAAGGATTTTTTGCAATGTATGCGCCATTGCAATTGGCGTGGTTGAATTTTCAATATCACCATTTTTGAAAACATTCATCATTGGCTCAATAGCATCAAGTCTTGTAACCTCATCGCCAATTTCACGCATTTTTTTCGTATAAAATGATGGCCCACCCAAATGGTTCAATATCGCGTTTGCCGCAATATTATCAGAGCTTATTTGTGCCGCCTTGGCAGCATCAACAATATTGATTTTTCCAACTTTCAATGCCTCTTGAACTATTGGGGAATAAACCTTTAATCCGGTTGCATCCAATGGAACTATTAAATTCTTATCAAGCCGCCCTGCCTTGATTTCATTAAAGACGAATGCCGCCAGCGGAAGCTTAAAGGTCGAACACATCGCAAAACGTTCATCAATACGATGCCCATTATATTTCCCAGTTTGCACATCAAATGCACATATCCCAAGCCTGCCACCACTTGCTTTCTCTAGTTCGGCAAAGGCGTCTTTTAAATCCTTATGCTCAACTTTATTGGTTTTAACATCCTGATTAATTTTGGCACATGATGATATTAACGTACCCCCGAAAAGCATCATAATTTCACGGCGATTATTATTTAAACGCATTTTGCCCCCTAAAAACATTTTAATTGCACAATAAGATATTTATTTATTTTGGCTATAATTAATACTTGGCAAAATTGCGGCAATTGTTAAGATGCCAACATGAAAAAAACACATCACGATATTAATCGCCGTGGCTTTATAGAAGGCACAGGCAAGTTTGCGATTTCTACAAGTGTGGCGAGTGGCTTTTTAACAAGCCTAATTCCGCAATCCGCCGATGCTAAACCAAAACATTCAAATCATATAAATTCAAAAAAGCCGATAAAAAACATGGAAATCACAAATGCCTTTACAACCGCCCTCGCCAATAATGAAATAAAAGGTGGGGCATATATATTATTTGAAGGCAAAAACATCCTTTTTAAAGGTGCGTTTGGAACTGGTCGTGGTGACGCCCCGCTTACCACAAAAACCAAGGTGCGGGTTGCATCAATATCCAAACTTGTAACGGCATTTTGCGCATGGAAACTTGCTTCTGAAAAACGTTTTGATCTAGATGGTGATATTTCCCAATATTTGGGTTTCAAATTACGCAATCCCCACTTTCCAGACATGGCTATAAGCGCAAGGCACATTTTATCGCATTCATCATCAATTCGTGATGATGGCGAAAATTATCGTGGCGTAATTGGCGAAACACTCGAAAGCTTCTTTACGCCAAATAATCCGAATTGGGTTAATGGAAACCATTTCTCGGATAAGCCAATTGGATATTTCTGTTATTCAAATCTTGGGCTTGGGTTAATTGCACAATGTATCGAAAATATTTCCGGGCAGCGTTTTGATATTTATGCCCATGATAATATTATAAAACCAATGGGAATAGATTGTGGCTTTAACTGGTCATTGGTGTCCGATGAAGATGTCAAAAATTCATCCCCCCTATTCCGTCGCCTTGGTAATGATAATTTCTGGACGGTGCAAACTGATGGCGACCCCATTTCAAAACCGAGACCGATTGTAAATGCCAAAGATAATCTTACCCTCAAGGATTATAAAATCGGCACAAATGGTCTTATTCTTGGCCCACAGGGTGGTTTGCGGGCGAATATTGAAAACCTTGCAACAATTGGACAGGTTATATTGGGTGCCAATCCATTTTTTGATGATGGCTTAAGGGCAAATGTTTTAAAAGACGTTTGGCAATATAACGGTACAAATGCCGAAAAGGATTCAGAACTTATCACCGACTATGCAACCGGCGTTGGCCACATAAAACCAGACGAAAGATGCCCAATACAAGGCCTTAAAACCACCCTATACGGTCATTATGGTGAGGCTTATGGTCTTTTGGCAGGGGTTTGGGTTGATACAAAAAGCCAAAAAGGCTTTGCATGGTTTATTAATTCAAGCCTTGAGACACCGCAAAAGGGTGGAAACTCTGGCCTATATGCAATCGAAGAAACCATGATGAACGCCGCCGCTAGGGATTTGTCTTTGATATAGGAAACTACGCGGTTTCCCTTGCCCCGTTCAAATACTCTTGTGTGTCCTATACCCCACGATGGTTTTTAGATTTATAATATCTAGGACAAACATAAAACTGCTGCTTGCCAACTAAATGTCAGGAAATATCAGGTTTTTGGGACAACGCACTGATTAGCTTAACGGCGTATTGCGTGTTGCAATGTCAACATTTGTCAACATATTGCGAGGATGTGGAAATAAATGCCGACAAGCCGATTAACCAATTGATTAATAATCATTTTCTTGGAAAAAGTTATTGTTACAAATTGATAAAACGGTAAAAATGGTTAGATTATGTAAATTAAATCCAATATCTTGTTTTTTATGGATTTCGACCGTCGCGCCACGCCATTTCGCGTAATGATAATGTAAATCTGGTTTTTAGCGGGTTTGAGTTAGTTTTATAAGAAAAATAAGATGACTTTTTGATTTTTTGCTTTAAAAGCGCGGATACTTGTTCACAGCAATCGTGACAAGATAATTGATTAGGTTATTGAAATGACAAAGAATATTTATAATGCGGTGGTTTTAGGTGCGTCTGGTTATACTGGTGCCGAAACTATCCGACTTATTGATGGTCACCCTAATCTGCGACTACATTCTTTGACCGCAAATCAACAAGCCGGCAAAAGCTTTGGTGAGCTTTATGCACATTTGCATAAATATGCGGATTTTCCTCTTCTTAAGGCCGAAGATGTTAAGTGGGATGATGTTGATGTTGCCTTTGGTTGTTTGCCACATGGCGCGAGTGAGGAATTATTATCCGAACTTCCTTCCCATGTAAAAATCATTGATTTATCGGCTGATTTTCGCTTGAGAAGCCCTGAAACCTATGCCAAGACCTATGGGCGCGAACATTTGCACCCTAAAAAAACCATTAATGCGGTTTATGGTTTGACTGAATTTGCACGGGTTGAATTGAAAAAAGCGCCGCCCGTTGTCGCCTGCCCTGGCTGTTATCCAACTGCAACCCTATTGGCACTAAAGCCATTGGTTTTGCAAAACTTAATCCATGCCGATGATTTAATTATTGATGCCAAATCGGGTGTATCTGGTGCGGGTCGTTCATTAAAACAATCAAACCTATTCTGCGAAATTGCCGAAAGCATGTATGCTTATGGGGTTGGCAAACACCGTCACGCCCCAGAAATCGAACAAGAATTGGGCATTGCGGCGGGGAAAGAAGTTGTTATCAACTTTACCCCTCACCTTATTCCAATGACTAGGGGTGAGTTGGTAACCGCCTATGTCAAAATGAAAGATGGTGTTTCAATTGCCGATTTACGTGAAGCATTTGAAAAACAATATAATGATGAATTATTTGTACGCCTTGCCAAGGCGGGCGCGTCACCTGATACACGTTGGGTTAAAGGAACAAATAATTGCGTAATCCAAGTTTTTGAAGATAGAATTCCGGGGCGCGCAATCGTAATTTCTGTGATTGATAATTTAATCAAAGGGTCCGGCGGCCAAGCAATTCAAAACTTCAATGTTGTTTTTGGCCTTCCAGAGGATGCGGGCTTGACTGCGGCACCTCTTTTTCCGTAAGATAAGGGTAAAGGGGCAGAAGTCTTGACTATCGGTAAAAAATTACTTGAATTCAACATACCCCACCCTCTACCAGAGGACTATGATCCAATTCTTGGTCGAAGCGTTGGCGAGGTTCGTAACATAAATTCAACCGCGCCAGTGGCTACTACATCAAATAACGATAAAGTTAAGACTTCGGTTTTTGATGACCCTGAGCTTGATTTTGCGTATCAAAGCCCAATTAAGGAAGAACTTCCACAACTTAGCGCCGAAGATATTGCAATAATTCTTGATGAAGGCAAAACCGAAGAATACGCCCAAGCACCTTCTGAAGAAAACGATAATATCCCAGAAACAGAAGCAACATCTCTAACTTCTGAAAACGAATTTATTGAAATAAATCAGGAAGATGCAGAAGAAATTGAAGCATTACCACAATCAGAAATCCTGCATAATGATGTTGAGCTTGCTCCAGAAATAACACCATTCGAAACGATGGATGGTGCCGCTAATGAGGCAATTGACCAAGCAGAGGAAGAGAATAATCTTTCTGACCGTTGGCGTATGTCTGATGATGAATTACTCGAAGAGAAAAAAGAAGAAATTATTGCCAATGCGCCAGAGAGTATTCAAGAGAGCATCCAAGAACAATCTCCTGAACAACTCCTTGAAAAGGTTATAGATAAACCGTCTGATGATGAAAATTCAGAGGATAATGTAATAGCATCTGATACCGCTGAAGTTGAAACAGAAGAGCAAGAAGAAGAAACATTACCTTCTGAAGATAAAGTTGAAATTAGTGATGAAGTTACGGCTTTAACACAATCCAACGAGAATGAAGAAGCCAATGTAATTGAAGAAGTTAGCGAAGTATTTGAGCCAACTGAAAATCAAACATCGGCAGAACAAGATAAGGTTGAGGAAGTAATTAACCAACCTCCCCCATCCGCAACTGAACCAGTGGATGAGGCAGCATCAGAATTATTCAATGAACCAATTTTAACGCCACCAGAACCTAAAAAACGCAAACTAAAAGGCAAAAGACGCCGCAAGGCAAAAAGAACAAATGAATTTGCGCTTGTGGGCGGCGTTTTCTTTACTGGAATGGCAATATTATTGCTTATTTCTACGCTTGCCGCACCGTTGGGAAGACCGTTTTCTGATATTGCATCATATGGCATTATCTGGAGTGGGTTTGCATTAATTGGTGCTGGCATCTGGGCATTCCTTCGCAATTGGCAGATGGCGATTGCGTCACTATTATGCCTATTGGGTTTTGTTGTTAATATTGTTCCAACACTTGGTGAGCCACCAATTGGCGGCACTGGCGATGCCAATATTGTGGGCTGGGCAAATGTTGAAAATTCACCAAGGGCATTGCAAGGTTTTGTCTCTCAGGGAGAGAAAAATGGCGCGACCCTTTTGATTGTTGCCGGTGCCAATAAACTAATTGCGGGTAATATACCAAACTGGTCAGTGATTCAGGTTCCAATTGCCAATGACCCAACGTCTCTAGCGGTTCTTGCCAAAGAAAACTGGCGGGCAGTAACCCTGCCTGGTGAGCCAACAATGGCACGCCCAATGGATAATAGCCTTACCGTTATGGGCGTTAACCCAAGCCTTGGTGCACCAAAGGACAATGCAATTATCAATCGCGCCGCAAACCGTATGGGTGATCAAGAGACTGCGGTTCTTACACTTGGTGATTTTGGCATCGTGCCATGGGATAGAACCATGAAGGATTTTGCCAAAACTTCTGGTGCGAAAAGAATAAGATGCGGTGGTATTTTTGGAACAACCTATAACAAAGGTATATTAAATATTGCCACCGACCATGCGTTTGGTTTTAATGCGAAAATCCAATCATGCGAAATTGGTGAAAGCCTACCACAAAGCCACCACAAACCACTTTTTGTAAAAGTGTTAAAACACTAAATTTTTGAAAAAAGCCTGCCAGTAAAAAGCTTATATTGCGCCAAAAGGCCTAATTTGCGCTTAGGTTCATTATGAATATTATTGAAGGTATTGCCAGTTTTAGCGAGCCGAAGAAACAGCAAATCATTAATATATTTCGCACGCTCAGTTGATGGTAAAGCCGCAATTGCGGAATTAATTGAATTAATTAAAGCCTGATTTTGTGCAAAATCACCATTAATGGCATTAATCACCACCTGTGCCGATAAATTGGTACAATCATTTGAATGACCACATACCCTTGCCGATAGCGTGAAATATTGTTGCCAAACCTGCATACGCCCCAAATTATTATCTGAAAGATAGGTAAAGTGCGCGTCCAAATAGGTAAGCAACTCATCCTTTGAGCAGGTTTGCAACAACAGAAACAATGCTTCTGAGGCATTATCAAATGGTTTTGAATTAGGGTATTGGGATATTACATCCGCCCAAAATTGCAGACGGAATTGCGCCATATCGCCAGAGCGTATATGAATTCCCCAAATTTCTGTGTCAAAAATCACAAGCCCGCAAAGCGCATCCCGAAATGCATCATCACAATAAGCACAGGCAAAGCCACGACGTGGATCTTTTTCCTGCGCATATTGCAAAAATGAATTAGTCACTATGGTCTGTCGTCCACGATTTTTTCTGGCTTATCAATCTTGTTGCGCGGTATCAAAAGACTGAAAGGTGCCGCCACATAAACCGACGAATATGTACCAATGATAACACCAAAAATCATGGCAATTGTGAATGATTGAATAGTCGTACCACCAATCACTGTAAGACCTATAAGTGCCAAAAGGGTTGTCATACCGGTAATAATTGTTCTTGAGAGCGTTTCATTGGTTGAAAGGTCAATCAATTGCGCCATTGGCATCTTTTTAAACTTACGCATATTTTCACGCAAACGGTCATACACAACGACCGTATCGTTCATAGAATAACCAATAATCGTTAGAATAGCCGCAATTGATGTCAAAGAGAATTCAAGACGCGTAACCGACATAAAACCAAGTGTTAGGATAACGTCATGAAGCAATGCCGCAACCGAACCCACACCCATTTGTAACTCAAATCGGAACCAAATAAACACAAGCATAAAGCTAATTGCCGCAACCAGTGCCATAATACCATTTTGATATAATTCACCAGAAACTTTAGAACCAACAAAGCTAGCAGGTGGGAAAGTTGTTCCAGGATATTTTTGTGAAATCGCATCACGCACAATTTTCGTTGTTCGTTCCATATCCTCATGGTCGGCAAGATAACGAACCATTACCTGATTTGGTTTATCAAAACCCTGAACTTGCGGGTCACGAATTGGCAAATTGTGTAATTCACTTCTTAAATCCGCGATATCTATCGCTTTTGGTGCTACTGCCTCAACCAGAATACCGCCTTTAAAGTCGATACCAAGGTTAAAAGCATCAGCAAATACGGCGCTGGTCTTCTGACCAACATTGCCTTGTGCGGAATTAAAAGTGTCAATCGGGTTTTTGCGGAAACCGCCAGTTGCAAAAGAAACAAATGATAAAACTACAAGCAATATCGATAAGCTTGCTGCAAGGCGCGCAAAATGTACAAACCCAAAATGCGTTTGTTTTGGAACCAGTCGAATTAAAGGCCATTTAGATGATGTTTTCATCATTCACTCACTTAAATAGGAAGTACAGTTGGTTTGGTGCGGCGATACCATAAGGCAATCAAAACCTGTGTAACCAAAACCGCAGTAAATACCGAAGTTAAAATACCCAAAGACAATGTCCATGCAAAACCACGAACAGGCCCAGAGCCGAAATAGAACAAAATAATTGCCGCCAATAATGATGTTACGTGCGCATCAATAATTGTCATCACCGCCCGACTGAAACCGGCATCAAGTGCCATAGCAACCGACCGCCCTGCCGCATATTCTTCACGCATACGCTCGTAAATAAGAACGTTGGCATCCACAGCCATACCGAGTGTAAGTACCAAACCGGCAATACCCGGAAGGGTTAAGGTTGCGCCAAAAGTACCCATGCCCGCAAAAATCAATATTATGTTTACGCCAAGTGCAATGATGGAGAAACCACCGAAAGTGAACCCATATGCAAGCAACATAAAGACAACAACAAATGCAAGGGCAATTATGCCTGCCTTTGCGCCCGCATTTACGGCATCTTGCCCCAATTCCGCACCAACAGAACGTTGTTCAAGAATTTTCAATGGCGCAGGTAATGCACCAGCGCGCAAAAGTGTTGAAAGTTCAGAAGCGGATTCAAGCGTAAAATTACCAGTAATCTGACCTGAACCACCAGGAATAGGCTCTTGAATATTTGGGGCAGAAATTACCTTATTATCAAGAACAATCGCAAAGCGTTTGCCAACATTATCAGTTGTAACCCGACCAAAGATTTTTGATCCTGCACTATCAAGGCGGAATGAAACCACCCAGTTGCCAGAGTTTGAATCCTGATTTGGACGCGCATCGGTAAGGTTTTCACCGCCCAATGTTGCACGGCTTTTTACAAGAACATATGGCTCTTCAGGGCGGTTTGGTTGTGGCAACAATACAGAACCTGGTGGGATACGACCCGCCATTGCTTCTTGCATTGAAACACTTTCATCAACCATTTGGAAAGTTAGCTTTGCAGTCTGCCCAATTAATGATTTTAATTTTTCAGGATCAGACTCACCAGGTGCTTGAACCACAATACGATCATTGCCTTGTCGGGTAATCGAAGGCTCTTTAGTACCAGTTTCGTCAATACGACGACGGACAACTTCAATCGATTGCGCCACGGCACGGCGTTCCATTGATACCATTGCTTCCGGTGAAAGATTAACGCTGACGGTTGTACCATTAGATGTGACAACCAAATCTTTTAGCGCACTAACACCATTTGCATCCGTAATAGGTTGTCCAAGTGTTGTGATTCTACGAACTGCCTCGGTGACATCAGAAGGATTGGTCATTGTTACTTTTGCGGTTAAGCCATCTGGCGATACGCCACGACCGCTAAAAGCAAGTGCCGGAAGTTTGGTTTTGCTACCGTCAACATTACCACGCAAAACGCCAACCATATCATCAGAAACGGCATCTATGCGCTGTTTATAAATAGCATTCTTATCAACTTCAAATAAGAGATGAGAACCGCCTTGTAGGTCAAGACCAAGATTAATTGCCGAATGCGGCAGGAATTTTGGTAATTTGTTACGCGCATCCTCGCTTAATGTATTTGGAAATGCCCAAATAATGCCAAGAATAGTAACAATGACTACCGTCCAGATACGCCATGGTGGTAAGTTTATCAAAGTTCTGATTCCTTTATTATTTTACATCATTCGCAGGGGTTTCGGTGCGCACTTCTGAAATTGTTCCGCGCACAACTTTAACCACAACATTTGGGGCAATTTCAACAGACACATCAACATCACCCAATATTTTCACCTTACCAATGAAACCGCCTGATGTAACAACAGTATCGCCTTTTTTAAGCTCTGAAAGCATTTTTTGGTGTTGCTTCACACGCTGTTGTTGTGGACGGATAAGAAGGAAATAAAATACAACCATCACCGCAATAATCGGAAGAAAATTCATTAGAATATCTGATGGACCCGTAGCAGCAGGAGCAGCCTGCGCAAGAACATTCATAGTAGCAATTGCTGGTAAAAGAGACATTATTTCCTCATGAAAATTGAATTTTTAAAAAGACTGATGCTTAAATAGATATGAAACACCAAAATCTCAATGGTTATGCACACATTTGTGCATTAATATATACCTCACGGCTAATTCGGGGCATTTGCTAATCGCAAATGCTATTCCCTCATGCCTCCGGTGGGGCGCGCGACTCCGCGCGGCGCTCAATCGCGCTTGCGCTTCGCTTTGGTATATACCTCACGGCTAATTCGGGGCATCTGCATGGTGACATCAAACCATATGTAAATTTCAAAATAACGAATGTAAATATAAAATAAAATATTAACCAACTTTAGGCAAAAGACCATATATGATAATCCTCCACACCCGAACATTTGATCCTTTATCAAGGGCGATGAAAATCGCGTTGGGTGAAAAACATGTGAATTTCCATACTATTGAGGTTCCTTTATCTGGCGTTTCCCCAGAGTTACTCGCTGTTGACAAACGTGGAAGAACACCGGTTTTAATTGATGATTTATGGGGCAATGGCGCAATTATTCCCGATGCAATGGCTGGGTTCGAATATTTAGAAGACATAATCCCCACCCCGCCCCTTTTCCCATCAGGCCCATTAGAAAGGGCAAAGATTCGTGTAAAGGCGCATGAATTTGATTCTGATTTTAAACCATTACTTGATTTAGCTTTGGCAGAAAAAGTTGATAAATACCTCAACCGTAATTCATATCCAGATACCGGTATTTTAAGGCAAATCCGTGATAAAATACGCGATTATCTTGGCGCAATTGATGCCCATACTGCAAAATCACAATGGCTGTCTGGCGAACGTTTATCTCTGGTCGATTTGATTGTTGCATCCCAAATTTCGATATTAGATTATCTTGATTTAATCGATTGGAGCAGGTTTGAAAATGCCAAAAACTATTATCAAAACTTCAAACAACGCCCTAGTTTCGCTATCATTCTTGGTGAAAGGCTGTTATCATTCCCACCGCCTTCACATTATGCTTTGATAGATTTTTAGGTTTTTGATGTCACTTAATGCCAATTTAATCAAACAACTTGCTCTTGAAAATGGCTTTGATGTTGCAAGGATATGCGATGCAAGAAAAGAATGGGAAAGCGGCAAAAATTTAAAATTATTTGTCGAAAATAATTTTCATGGCACAATGCAATGGTTTGAAACTACTCTAGAGCGGCGCAGCCACCCCACCGCAATGTGGGATGGCGCAATAAGTGCGATAATGCTTGGGGTTAATTATGCCCCAAAAACTGACCCGCTTGAAAAAATTACGGAAAAATCAAATGCGAATATTTCGGTATATGCGCAGAATAACGATTATCATGATGTAATAAAAAAACGCCTCAAAGCACTTGCCGGAATATTGCATAAGCAGTCTGGTGCAGAAGTGAAAGTATTTGTTGATACTGCCCCATTAATGGAAAAACCACTCGCGGCACGTTCTGGCATTGGCTGGCAAGGAAAGCACACAAATCTCGTTTCGCGTGATTTTGGCTCATACTTATTTCTTGGCTCTATTCTTATTGCAACCGAGCTTGAGTATGACGATACCGAAAGTAATCATTGCGGCAATTGTTCTGCATGTATCGATATCTGTCCCACGGGGGCAATCATTGCGCCATATCAAATTGATGCGCGGCTTTGCATTTCATATCTTACAATTGAATATGATGGCGTTATTCCCGATGAATTAATGTCAAAAATGGGGAACCGAATCTATGGCTGCGATGATTGTATTGCGGTTTGCCCGTGGAATAAGTTTGCAAAACCCACAAATGATGAAAACTTTTTACCGCGTGAAAGTTTTGAAAATTCATCAATTGAGGCAATGTTTGTGCCCGATGATGCAGCATTTCGTGAAAAATTCCGTAAAAACCCAATCAAAAGAATTGGTTTTAAGAAATATTTACGTAATTTATTAATTGCGGTTGGCAATTCTGAAAACAAAAGCCTTTTAAAATATGCAAAAAACTATTTGAATTCGGAAGATGAAGGCATAAAGGCATCCGCCCAATTTGCAATAAAACAATTAGAAAAGCAAAAATGAACCAAACCGATTTAACGCCACCACCACCTTTAGAGGGTATAAAGCGCAAAAAAAAGAAAACTGGCCTATTCGCGTGGATTGGCAAAATCATTATTGGTTTCATTGCATTCGCAATATTATGGGTATTGATTTATATGATAGTCCCCGCCCCGTTTACTACATTAATGGTACAACGGGCGATTGAGGGTGACAAAATAAGCTATCATCCCGTAAGTCTTACAAACATAAATCGCAATCTTGTAGATTCGGTAATTGCTTCCGAAGATGCCCGTTTTTGTCACCATTATGGTTTTGAGTTTGAAGCAATGCAAAAAGCATATAAAGCCAATAAAAGAGGTAAAAAGCTTCGCGGGGCGTCAACTATATCGCAACAAACCTCTAAAAACCTATTTTTATGGCCATCCCGTTCTTATGTTAGAAAAGGTTTTGAAGCTGGCTTCACAATCCTAACCGAAACCATTTGGACCAAAAGACGCATAATGGAAATGTATTTGAATGTTGCAGAGATGGGCGATGGTGTTTTTGGTGCAGAAGCAGCGTCACTTTATTATTTCAATAAACATGCAAAAGACCTTACTCCATATGAAGCAGCAAGAATTGCGGCAATCCTTCCCAACCCGCAAAAATATCGCGTAAACTCACCGGGGCCATATGTTCAAAGACGTGCAAATGCGATTGTGCGTGGTGCAAATACAGTTCGTGATAGTGGGCTAGATAGCTGCATATATAAATAAACTCACCTTTATTTAACAATCTTGCACAAATTTAATTGACTAAGCACCGATTTTATAAAATTGTACGCAAAAATAAAAGATGGGGTTTCCACATAATAGCTCATTGAGGGATTTTTCTTATGCTGTCATTCGCGCTTAAACGGTTGTTGGTCGCAATACCGACAATGTTTATTATTATCGCTATGGCTTTCTTTTTAATGCGTCTTGCCCCTGGCAGCCCATTTGATTCTGAGCGTGCAATGTCGCCGGAAATTCGGCAATTGGTTATGCAGCATTACGGCCTAGATAAGCCTTTAACTGTGCAGTTTTTCGAATATTTAAAAGGACTTTTCGTTTTTGATTTAGGGCCAAGCCTGATTTATAAGAATCAAAATGTTTCAGATATTATTGGCAATGGTTTTCCTGTTTCAATTACCATTGGTTTACTTGCCCTAAGCCTTGCAATTTTTATTGGCGTACCACTTGGTCTGATTGCCGCGTTAAATCAAAACAAAATTCAAGATTATTCGGTTATGGCTGTGGCAATGGCAGGCATTTGTATTCCAACATTTGTTACTGGCCCGCTTCTCGCATTGTTTTTTGGGGTAAAATTAGGGTGGCTGCCTACTGCTGGCCTTGATTTGGGTGAAATGACTTTTGAAACCTTGCTTTTGCCAGTTGTTACTTTGGCATTGCCACAAATCGCAATTATTTCGCGCCTTGTTCGTTCAAGCACAATCGAAGTATTAAGCTCTAACTTTATACGAACAGCACGCGCAAAAGGGCTTCCTGATTCTATTGTATTGGTAAAACACGCATTGCGCGCATCTTTATTGCCATTGGTTTCATATCTTGGCCCTGCGTGTGCGGGTTTGATTACTGGCTCTGTGGTTATTGAAAATGTGTTTCAGCTTCCAGGAATTGGGCGCAACTTTGTCACCTCGGCATTACAACGCGATTATCCCGTAGTTATGGCGGTTGTTATACTTTATGCATCGCTGATTATTATTTTAAACCTTATCGCCGATATTATATACGGCATGCTTGACCCGAAAGTGACCTACGAATGAGCATGATTGCAACCCCAAAGGAAAACGCGCAACTGCTTGAAAAGTCGGCTGTTTTAGGGCGGTCACTTTGGGATGACGCACTTGCCCGCTTGATGAAAAACAAGGCTGCGGTAATTTCCATGTATGTATTGGGTGCGTTGGTTATACTTGCACTATTTGGCCCATTGGTTTGGGTTCATAAATATGATGAAATTTTTGATGATATGGTTCTTGTTGGGCCTAGTCTTAAAAACATGTTTATATTTGGTGGTGACCCACAAGGACGCGATTTATTCATAAGGCTATTATATGGTCTGCGGGTGTCTTTGGCTGTTGGCATTGTTGCAACCTTTGTGTCGCTAACAATTGGCGTATTATGGGGCGCAACTGCTGGATATATTGGCGGAAAAGTTGACCAAATAATGATGCGTATTGTTGATATACTTTACGCACTTCCATTCATCTTTTTTGTGATAATTTTGATGGTGGTTTTTGGGCGCAATATTATTTTAATTTTCGTGGCAATTGGTGCGGTTGAATGGCTTACTATGGCGCGTATTGTTCGCGGGCAAACACTTTCATTACGCAAAAAGGAATTTATCGAAGCCGCACAAGCCGCAGGTCTTAGTACTTTTCAAATAATCACACGCCATATTGTGCCCAACCTTCTTGGACCAGTTGTGGTTTATGTAACCCTTACAATACCCGCAGTAATATTAACCGAAAGCTTTTTAAGCTTCTTAGGGCTTGGGGTTCAAGAACCCCTCACCTCTTTGGGAAACTTAATTTCCAATGGTGCGCGCGAAATGGAAATCGCGCCTTGGCTATTATTCTTTCCTGCAATCACAATGATGATTACGCTTTTTTGCCTTAACTTCATTGGGGATGGCCTTAGAGATGCCATCGACCCCAAAGATAGATAATTACTCAACGCGCTTTACGCGATAGCCTTTTTTGCTGCCTTGTAAGCTAAGGATATATGATCCGAAGCTGGCACGTTGTATCGTTCCATTTGTTGGTAATGGCTTAAAGTAATCGATTGTTTCGCTATCAATAACTTGCCAAATTTGACCATTTTCAAAATAGACTTTTGGTTTTGAACCATCATCATATTTGGTGACAGTCATGACAACTTTATCGGCCTCATCACCTTTGTCATTTTCTTTAACAATTTTCAGTTTTGAAAACGACGGCATTGAAAACCCAAAGGCTTCTTTTTTTAGCTGCTGCATTTTTGGAGCATCAATTGCAACTATTTCAGACTTTTCCTCTTTTACTTTTATTCCCGCAACAACGTCATCATAGCATTTAAGGCGCAAAGCATCATCCTTTTGCGATGCACATTGATAAAGCGGTTGCAACGGCGTTTGAGCATCATTTTGCGCATATACCGTATTTGGCAGACTAAAATTTGCCAATAATAGTAAAAAAGCAGTTTTTTTCAATCTTGTAAATTTTATATTCATAATTTTTTAGCCTTGATAGTGGTTCATAAGATTCATATCTTAATCATGAATAAATTCAAATTAATTTATTAGCGTTACCGAGATCAATATAATGAGCGCCAACAGACGGATTTATAATAAACTACTTGCAGCAACCTGTTTAACAATATTCCTTAGTGGTGGACTTGGTGCGTGCAGCAAGAAAAACGAACAAGATGGCGACAAAATAATACATTTTGGCAATAGCGGCGAGCCAAAGAGCCTAGATCCATATATTGCAACCGGCACATGGGAACATCAGATAATTTCTGATATGTTTGAAGGGCTTACCGCAAATGCTGCAGATGGAAAAACTGTCAGCGGTATGGCAACATCATGGACTACAAGTCCAGATGGATTAGTCTGGACATTTAAATTACGCGATGCGAAATGGTCGGATGGTGTCCCTGTGACTGCGGATGATTTTGTTTATGGTTGGCAACGTCTATTAACAATGAAGCCGCCAACACAATATGCATCTATGTTGTTTTTGGTTAAGAATGCAGAAGAGGTTTTTGACGGTAAATTACCAAAAGATACACTTGGCATTAAAGCACTTGATCCCAAAACCGTTCAAGTTACCCTTGAGCATCCAGCAAGCTATTTATTGGATTTTTTAACCCACCCTATTACTTATCCGGTTCCTAAACACGTTGTTGAGAAATATGGTGATAATTGGATAAACCCTGAGCATATTGTTGTGAATGGCGCATATAAATTAGAACAATGGTCACCAAATGACTTTATATATGTTGCCAAAAACCCAAAATATTATGACGCAAAAAATGTTTGCCTCGAGGGTGTATATTACTATCCTACACAAGATGATATTGCAGCAGAACGTCGGGTCAAAACCGATAGGCTTGATATACATACCAACTTTGGCGGCTCAAGGCGTGAAGAAATCGATAGAACTATGCCTGGTTACGCCAGGGTCTCTGATTATAATTCAATAACTTATTATATATTCAACACTAAAAAGAAGCCATTTAATGACCCCAGAGTTCGTGAAGCCTTATCACTCGCTATTGACCGCGAATTTATTGCGAATGAAATACTAAAAGGCGGGCAAAAACCGGCATATTCTTTAGTTCCAAAAGGCATATTTAATTACGATTTTGAAAAAGTACATCAAGATTGGGAAAATATGCCACGCGCTCAGAAATTAGAACTTGCGCGGAAACTATTAAAGGAAGCCGGATACGGCCCAGGGCACCCATTGGACTTTACTTTTAGCTATCGTAATTCACGCGATAACCCAAGAATAGCGCCAGTTGTGCAACAAAATTGGCGCGACATTGGGCGTGATTGGGTAAATGTTCACATCGTTGGAAATGATGTTCAAATCAATTATGACAAAATGCAAAGAGGTGATTTTGAAGTTGGTGACGCCGGATGGGTTGCAGACTTTAACGATGCCCGCAACTTCCTTTATGCATTTGAAACTTCTGCCGGTGAGATGAATTATGGCAAATATTCAAACCCCGAGTTTGATACATATTTAAAACAATCTGACTTTGAAAAAGATGCGAATAAACGCAAAGAACTAATTGAAAAAGCAGAAAAAATCGTTCTCAAAGATAATGCTTTTATTCCAATATATTTTGATTCAAGCCGTAACCTTGTAAACCCAAACATAACAGGGTGGGTCGATAATCCAAACGATTACCACCGCACAAAATATCTATGCACCAAATAAAAAAAGCCCCCATTTCTGGGGGCTTTTAATTTTATTTTGCTTTATCAAACTTTTTGACCAAATTTTCAGCTTCTGGGTCATTAAATGATTTTGAAATATTGCCGCAGTGATTTGCGGTCCAATTCAGTACTTCTGACATAAGTCTTTCTTTATGTTCAGGAAGCATTTTATTCAAAGTGTGGGACATGCGATCAATTTCAACAAACTTGAAATCAGCATTTGGGTTCACACTTTTCATTTTTGCAGCCGCATCACGTGAATGTAGAATATCGGCTTGGTGATCATATCCACCATGAACAATTAACCAAGGGATTTTGACTTCATCAAGGTGCGCCATAGGGTTCCAACCGTCAACCGTTACACCTTGAGTAACGCGTTGCAATCTATTTTCACCCCAATCGTTTTTAATACGAACCAAATCAATTGCAGGGCCGCCAGAAATTGCGCATTGGTATAAACCAGGCGCAACATTTCCAGAGCGGGCAGCAGCAGCAGCAGCGGCAAATCCGCCATAAGAATAACCATAAATCATCATTCTATTAGGATCTGCGATGCCTTGACTTACTAGCCACTTGGCTCCATCGTCATTGTCATCAGACATTCTAAGACCCCATTGCTTATCGCCGTCTTTCCAAAGTTTTTTTCCAAGCCCTTCGGAACCACGATAATTTGGCTGCAATACGGCAAAACCGCGTGTCGCAAACATTTGTGGCCAATAAGATGAATCAAAATCAATTGTGTCATAAGACCATGGCCCGCCATGTGGTAAAACAACAAGCGGCAAAGTTCCGTCTTTGCCCTTTTCATAACCTTTAGGAAGATATAAGATGGCTGGTATTTTCAATCCATCTCTTGCAGGGTAATTTACCCACTCGGCTGGCGCAAGATTAGATTGATCCCAACCATCAATATACGAGCCGATTTTCACCAGTTCTTTTTTATTTTTTAGCAAATAATAAGTTGGAGGCAAATTAGGTGCTTGTATACTTGCAAGAACAAGATTTCCCTTATCTTTAACTCTAAAGCTAACAATAGTACCTGGGAACTGCTCAGTTAATAAATCATATATTCCTTGGTCAGTTTCATCTGAATGCGTACACTCAAATGTTGGTCCATTCCAACATACGTCACGAATAGGGTCTGAATTTTGATGATATTCATCTTTTGCAGAACCAAAACTTACGCTAGCCAAGTCGTATTCCGTATTTTTGGCAATAGTATCTGAAAATGTTTGCGTTGTTACATCAAACTTCTTTAAAACCGCATAATCAGTATCTTTATCCGTAATAACCCAAATAGTTTTACCGTCATTTGAAACGTGCTGTACAGATAATGTGTAGCGATCATTAAGGGATTGCTTCAAACCCGGTAAATCAATCCATTTTCCATCGTTATCACGGAAAAAGTAGTTTTTATACCAAACGCCACCAACTGATTTTATGTTATATTTTACACGTATATTACCACTTGGATCATCCCATTCAAATGCCTCGTCTTCGGCACTACGGATATAGCGTGTCGTTTTACCTGTACGGATGTTTGCTTTTACAATTTCCGTACCAGATTCTTTGCCCAATTTAATCAAGACGTTATCGGGATCTAAAGGCAAATTATTGAATACGCTAATGCTATATGTAAAATCATCGTCACGTGTATTAGTAGCATTTTGATTTGCTAATTCAGTAATTTTGCTACCGTCTAGATTTGCAAAGACGCCGCTAAATTCCCAGTCAGATTTGGCCCCTCTTCTAACAGGTTGGCCAACTACTAAAAACAAAGTATCATCTTTAACGAAGGAAACCGACTGAAACCGCATAGATTTAGAACCAAATTGCTTTGGCGCTTTTGACATGTCGCTAGTTTCCCAAATCCTAACAATTGGATTTTCTTGACCTTCTATACTTGAAATCCCGGCAATATATTTTCCATTAGGGCTAATACGAACTGAAGACAGTTTAAAATCTTGTTTCATCTGAGAAATTGGAAGTGGCTTTTTACCAATACTCCCTGCAATTGCGCTTGTGCTAAAAACTGAAACTGCAAGCGACGAAGCAAACAATAACAAACCAAATTTCTTTTTAAACATCATGTAAATTCCTTAATGAAGCAATTTTTAAGGCCGAGAATCTTACCTTAAATTATTATTGACGAAAAAACACATCTTATAATCCATAAGTTTTCAAAAAAACAGGAAATAATCAACATAAAAACACACCATATTTTTCTATTATTCGTAAAAGGCTGGGCATGATTATATAAGAAATGCATTTTATTGTAGCAATTTAGTCACACAACCTTAATTGTTTTGCAAAAAATTACCGATAAGCAATAAATTACTGCACAGCAATATTGCATATTTTTAATAATCTTCTCAAGAAATGTAAGAGCTTAATGCAATTAAGTCATTTTATGCTTCAACAGCTATATTAAATTCGAGCAGGAGAAGAATGTTGAAATCTAATTTTAAACAAGCAATTTTAGGGGTATCTGTATTGGCACTTTTGTCAGCAGCACCAGTATTTGCTCAGGAAACAAAAGACACTACAAAAGACGAAAAAGCTAAGTCCGAAGAAACTAAAAAGGACGAAGTTATTGTTGTTACGGGTTCACGTATTCGTAAAAACACTTTCTCATCAGCATCGCCACTTACAGTAATTAATACTGAAAACGCAAAATTGGCAGGTAAAACAGACCCTGCAAAAATTATTACGTCTTCTACGGCTGCTTCTGGTTCTAGCCAGATTAACAATATGTATACTGGCTTTATAGTTGATGGTGGTCCAGGTATTCAATCTGTTGGTTTGAACTCATTAGGTTCTCAACGTACTTTGGTTATGCTTAACTCACACAGACTTCCACCATCAGGTGTAGGTGGTACGGTTACTGCTGTTGACCTTCAATCAATCCCATCGCTTGCAGTTTCTCGTTATGAAATTCTTAACGAGGGCGCATCGCCAATTTATGGTTCTGATGCCGTTGGTGGTGTTGTAAACATGTTTACTCGTAAAGATGTGAATGGCTTCGAAGCAACTGCAGAGGGCTTTGGAACATTTGATGGTGGCGGTGAAAGTTATAAAGTTGGCGCACTATGGGGCAAAACAGCTGATAATTGGAACGCAATGATTTCTGCTGAATATTTTGAGCAAAAGTCTTTGAAGTATAAAGATCGCGATTACTGCCAACACAACTATGTTTTTGATGCTCAAACAGGTGCATTGGCGGATCACAAAGACCCTGCAACTGGTACATATAAATGTATGGGTACTGGAACCCAATATAATTGGGCGCAAAGTGGTCTTGGGACATTGATTCTAAACCCAAATAACCCAAATATTTTTGAAACATATGGTAATACTTCAACTACTTATAGAACAGACCGTATGAATTATGTGAATGACATTATGTTAAATACCGACATATTGTCACCAAACAAACGTACAAACGTATATGGAACATTTGAACGCGATCTAAGCTTCTTGGGCGGTATCACTGTTTATGGTGAAGGCCTATACTCTAAGCGCGAAAGTTCTCAAGATTATGCGGCGCAAATCTTCCCAGTTCTATATGCTGGTGATTATTATAACCCATTACCAACATGGGTGCAGCCAATCATCGCACGCCCAGCGCATTACGAGCAAACTGTTGATACATGGCAAGTACTTGCTGGCGTAAAAGGTGAAACAAACAATGGTGTATATGGCCTTCTAAGAAATGGTGGTTGGGATTTCTATGTTCAAACCAGCGAAGCAAAAGGCGAATATAAAAATACATCTATCCTTTGGGACAGGCTTGATGCAACAATTGCTTCTTATGAAGATGCAAATGGTAAAGTTGTTTGCGACGCCCCTGCTTCATATAATAAATGCGTACCAATCAATTGGTTTGACCCACATATTCTTAATGGTCAATACACGCAAGAAGAGCTAGATTATTTGTATAACGATGTGAACAACACCGGCCATACAACATACAAGCAAACAGTTGCAGAATTTAACATCACAGGCGATTTGTTTAAAGTTCCTGGTGCTTCTGACGAAGCAAAAATGAACATTGGTGCTCACTACCGTAAATACAGCATTAATGACGTTCCAGGTGCAGAAACACTTGCGGGCAACGTTGCTTACTCTTCTGCTGCGGGCATAACCAAAGGGGAAGATTCAGTTAAAGAGGTTTATGGTGAATTGTCGCTACCTCTTGTTGCTAAAAAGCCTTTGATTGAAGACTTGTCAGTTACTGCAGCATATCGTTACACCAACTATGATTCATACGATTCAAACTCAACTTGGAAAGTAACAACACAATGGCGCATTACTCCTGAAATCAAACTTGTTGCAATTTCAGGAACTTCTTACCGTGCCCCTAACCTTTATGAATTGTTCTTGGGCAATCAGTCAGGTTTTGGTAACCAAAGTATTGACCCTTGTATTCGTTGGGGAGACAGCTTGAACGATGTTCTTAAAACTCGTTGTGCAGCTGAAGGTATTCCTTCTGACTACCCAGGCTCTATGCCATCAGGACAAGTTGATGGCAATGGAAACCCAATTTATAACGCGCAGCAATCTGTAACTATCTATTCTGGTGGTGGCGCAGGAAATCTAAAAGAAGAAGATTCACGTTCTGATATCTTAAGCTTGGTTTGGACTCCTGAAGCAATCGACCTTAATGCTCGTTTAGATTTCTGGAAAGTCGACGTAAATGATGGTGTTGATAAGTTTGGTGCAGATAGCATTGTAAACGCATGCTATACTGATACTACTGGTAAAGCAGCAAACTTCTGTAGCTTGTTTACACGCGACAACGACCCTAACTCAACTTCATATAAACAGCTTGATATCGTTCAAGACAATTATGTGAACGTTAATAAGGTTGAAGTTAAAGGTATCGACCTTAAAATTCTTTATCGTAAAGAATTCTCATTCGGCGACCTTACCATTGACTCACAACACCGTTGGACAACAAACTTTAAACAAGGTTTGTTCAGCGATAGCTCGCTTTATGATTACGCTGGCGTAATTGGTTATCCTAAATATGTTTCGCAAACCCAAGCAAGATTCAAAAAACAAGATTGGACTTTTGCATGGTCAGTTGACTTTACTGGTTCTGCTAACAACAGCAGATATTATTCAAGCAACGTAGCCCCTGCGAGCGCGTATTATCTATTCTCTGGAACCAATACTATTCAATACAAACGTAGAGCAGAAGTCACCATCGTTCATAATGCATCAGTGATGTATAAAAACGATAACTGGACTTTAGTTGCTGGTATCAACAACTTATTTGATGAAAAACCACCTGCAATCTCTACAAACTCAAACGTTTCAAGATTGGGTGTATATCCATTGACTTCACAATATGATTTGTTCGGCAGATCAGCATTTGTGACCGTTACAAAACGCTTCTAGTCATTATTTAATGCTGCAATTAAGGCGTCCCCAATCGGGGACGCCTTTTTTGTTATGCTCAATTTTTCATCTAAAAATGCACAATTATTGTTCTTTTGGTTTAATGTGTAACATAAAATAATTTCAATAAATACAAAACAGCCTTAAATATAAGACAACTTATTGCCTATATATTTCGCAATACATGGCATTTTCTTTCAAATCCAAGCATTTAATTAAATGGTTTTTAAGCAAATTGCGACAATTGCGCAACACTTGCGACAAAGTTGCGCGAATGCACTTACCTAAATGTAATAAGTAAGTTGACTTGTTAGGCGTTTTCAACAAATTTTTTAGATTGCAATGGGGCAATGCGCCCCAAAGCAGGGGAAAATTTTAGGAGAAACCCACAGTGAAAATAAATTTACACTCTAAAAAGCTGCGCGGTGCATTGCTAGCAGGGACCATTATTTCAGGTCTAGCAGTAGCTATGCCAGCTATGGCGCAAGATGCGGCAACTGGTGATACTGTTGTAGTTACAGGTTCGCGTATCAAATCTAAAAACCTTGTTTCAACAAGTCCGGTAACTGTTGTAGGTGCTGCAGAAGTTAAAGCATCTGGTGCAACACGTGTTGAAGATATGGTAAACAACCTTCCACAAGTATTTGCGGCTGATGGCGCATTCTATTCAAACGGCGCAACTGGCACCGCTACTGTTAACCTTCGCGGTCTTGGCACACAGCGTACATTGGTACTTGTGAATGGAACTCGCATGCAACCTGGTTCTCCAGTTGCTCCTGCTGCAGACATCAACCAAATCCCAGCTGCTTTGATTGACCGTGTTGAAATTTTGACCGGTGGTGCATCTGCAGTATACGGTTCTGATGCGGTTGCAGGTGTTGTAAACTTCATCTTGAAGAAAAATTTCCAAGGCGTTCAACTTGATGTAAACCACACTTTCTATCAACATAAAAACGATGGTGGGTTTAGACAAGTTGTTCTAGACAATGGCTATGAAGTTCCGAAAAAGAATGTAATGGATGGTGATGCAACTGATATCACATTAACCGTTGGTTCAAACTTTGACGAAGATAAAGGCAATGCAACAGCATACTTGAGCTATCGCAATATTAAACCTTTGCTTCAATCAGAACGTGACTTCTCTGCATGTTCTCTTCTTGACCTTGAGTCTTGCGGTGGTTCATCAACTTCTTATCCTGGCCGCTTTGTTGCAAATGGTACTAGCTATGCGATAGATTATGCTAATGGTCTAAAACCATGGAGCAGTGCATATCTATATAACTACCAACCAACAAACTATTATCAACGCCCCGATGAAAAATACGCTGCTGGCTTCTTTGTAAATTATGAAGTAAATCCAGCTGCAAAAGTTCGTATCGAAGCAATGATGAACGATGACCATTCAGTTGGTCAGATTGCTGCATCTGGTATCTTCTATGGTAACTGGCAATTAAACTGTAACAACCCACTACTTCCAGGCGCGGTTACAACTGCGATGGCTTGCTCTGCAGGCGACATTGCTAGTGGTGCAACTAAAACGGTAAGGATTGGTCGTCGTTTGGTTGAATCTGGTGGTCGTCAGTATGATATGCGTCACACAGCTTACAGTGTAAAAACAGGCATTGGTGGCGATTTGTTTGATGTATTCAACTACGATATTAACGCACAATATGGTACAGTTGACTACAAACAAGTCAATAAAAACCAATATATTAACAGCCGCATCCAGGAATCCCTTTTAGTTAATCCTGATGGAACTTGTACTTCAGGAAATTCAGATTGTTCTGCTCTAGATATCTGGCATCAGAATGGCTTGACTCAGTCTGCACTTGATTACATTACTGCACTAGGTATTTCATGGGGTAGCGTAACAGAGCAAGTTGTAACTGCTACGTTTGGTGGTGATTTAACAACTTATGGTGCAAAAACACCATGGGCTGAAGAAGGTGTTAAATTTAACCTTGGTACAGAATATCGTCGTGATACGTTGAGCTTCGAAGCAGATGATAACCTTCGTTATGGATTACTGGCTGGTTCCGGTGGCCCTACACTGCCTGTAAATGGCGCATATAATGTCACAGATCTATTTGCAGAGGCTATTGTACCAATTATTTCAGATAAGCCTTTCGCAAAACAATTGAACGTTGAATTGGGTGCCCGTACTTCTGATTATTCAACATCAGGACGTGTAAACAGTTGGAAAGCTATGGCTGTTTGGAAGCCATATGATGATGTTATGCTTCGTCTAGGTAAACAACGTGCAGTTCGCGCACCAAACCTTCTCGAACTTTATACACCTCAATCTGTTCAGTTGACTACATATTCTGACCCATGTGCTGGTCCTATGACTGGACCAGATGCGCCGCTTAATCCACCAACAGTTGCAGAATGTGTTCGTGCTGGTGTACCTGCTGCACAATACGGAAACATTGAAGCAAACGATGCAGGACAGTATCAATTCCTTGATTCTGGTGAAGCTAAGCTTACCCCAGAGATTGCAGATACAGTTACTTTAGGCGTGGTATATACCCCTAGCTTCCTAAAAGGTTTCAATATTTCAGTTGACTATTTCGATGTTAAGATTGCCGATCGTATCGGCAGAATCGGTAATGCAACTATTCTTGAAAACTGCATGGCAACTGGCGATGCTTTTTATTGTAACAAAATTCACCGTGATTCTGACGGATCGCTATTTATTAGTACAGATGGTTACATAGACAACCATATGCAGAACACAGGTGAAATGCGTACAAACGGCTTTGATATTCAGGTCGGATACGGTCATGATTTACCTTCTGGTCTAGGTAAAATGTCTTATTCATACATTGGCACAATTGTTAATGAGCTTTCAACAAAAGCAACTAACGAATCTGAAAAAGTTGACTGTGCAGGAATGTTTGATGGTGACTGCGGGTATTCAAATCCAAAATATCGTCATAAACTTATGGCGACTTGGAAGACCCCATGGGATCTTAATGTAAGCACAACATGGCGTTATTTTGGATCTGTAAAAGATTCTTATGGTATTGCGGCAGATGGTGTGACCGAAAAACTTAAGGCATATAACTACTTTGACCTATATGCGACATATAATGTTACCCAAAATGCAACTTTTAACATTGGTGTAAACAACGTATTTGATAAAGATCCTCCAGTATTTGTTGGCGATGGTACAAATGCTAACACCTACCCACAATCATATGACCCACTAGGTCGTTACATATTTATGGGTTTGAGACTTAAGTACTAGGGTTTACTTCATACTAAAAAATCTCGGCGGGGAAATTCCCCGCCGTTTTTATTTGTGCTGAATGGATATGTTGATACCGCGTAATGTGTTTCATGAGCGTGTTTTATAAACACCCACTACCCTATCCCCATAATAAATTATTGGAGTATAATTGTGTCAATCGCGGCCAATGGATTACCTATAAGAGTAAGAGCTATATCTCATAATTCCCGTATTGGAATACAATCATTCAGACATCAACCAACATTCATAATAGCCAAAAACTTACCCAAGATGATAGCATTTGACAGCAGTTTTTAATAATCATTCTGCAACCACAACCAACAAAAAAGGCGGCACAAAAGTGCCGCCCAATTCGCAATAATAAAAACTGAACTATTTAACCCGCATATATTCTTTTGCTTGTACCTTATTATCATTGGCGGCGTTGATGTCGGTCAATACTTCATTAAGGCGGGTATCACCAAGGAATAAGCCGTAAATGGCCGCTGCACGTGCGGCTTGGGTATTTGAGCCAAACATTGATGCAAGTGCTTTGAATGGGTCTTCTGGCACAGGGTATTGTTTAAGGGTAACGGTTTTACTCTTATCAATTCCTGCCAATGCCTTGGCTTCATCAATTGCGGTCATTAAACCACCAACCTTGTCAACCAATCCAAGAGCCTGGGCTTGTTGACCAGTCCAAACACGGCCTTTGGCAATTTCTTGAACTTTTTCAAGCGGCAGCTTGCGTCCAGTTGCAACTTTGCCAGTAAATTGCGCATAAATACGTGCCATGGCGTTATGGAAGGCCTCACGCTGTGAATTGGTGAATGGTTCAGCGCCAGACAATGCGGTCGCATATGGCCCCCCAATTTGAATTGAGCTTACATTAATGCCGGTATATTTGTTAAGTGCGCCATTAACCGCCATTTTACCGCCCAAAACCCCAATTGAACCGGTAATAGTGGTTGGCATAGCAACAATTTTATTCGCACCCGCAGAAACATAATAGCCACCAGAGGCCGCATATGCACCCATTGAAATTACAACCGGCTTTTTCTTGGCCTTTGCGCGTTCAACTGCCGCCCATATTTGCTCAGAACCAATGGCAGAGCCGCCCGGAGATGAAACACGGAAAACAATTGCTTTTATGTCATTATCATCGGTTGCATCACGAATTGCGGCAGTAATGGCATCCGAATTCATTATTTGCTCTTTGCTAAATAATGATTGTTGGTCTGGGCCGGTTATAATCGCCCCTTCCCCATTAATAACGGCAATCGAAGGGCCAGATTTAGGTGATGGCGAATAATCGGCAAAATCAACTGCCTGTGCCTTACCTTTCCCACCAGCTTGCGAGATAGCAAAATCAAGCGCTTCTTCTGGCATACCAATATGGGTAATCAGTTTTGCTTGTAATGCTTGCTCTGGGCTAAGTGGGGCAGCATCCAAAGTTTCTTTTAGCTTTTCAATTTCAATTTTGCGATCAAATGCAATATCGGCAAGGAATGAATTATAAATACTGCTTAATAATGAGGTCGTCGCCTCACGGTGGGCTTCGGTATAATCTTTTTGTGTATATACGTTAGCGGCGTTTTTATATTCATAAAACTGCTCAAATTGCGGAATAATACCGAATTTTTCGAAAAGCCCACCATAGAACATAGTTTCGGAAACCAAGCCTGTTGCGGTAAAATCCGAACCTTCTTGCATCCAGATTTCTTTTGCACCTGAAACTGCCGCATAATTTGAAAGTGTTGGCATTTCAAAACCTTGGGCATGGGCTACAACAAATTTTCCAGAGTTTTGGAAATCAATAATTGCTTGGCGAATTTCTTCGGCATGTGCCGGTGCAATCCCCGCTTCTGGCGCACGAATATAAAGACCTTTTACATTATTATCTGATTGCGCGAGGTATAATTTATTGACAATATCAACCACCGCAACGCCACCATCCATTGATGCAAATGGGCTTGATGATTTTTGGTCACTAATTTGTTTGCGCAAATCAAGAACCAAAACAGAATTATTGGGTGTTACGGGTTTTGATGAACCAGCCGCGCCAGCAAGTAAAATAATTGGAAGTATTACGAAAAATAAAATTAAACCGACAAAGACACCGGCAATAGTAAAAAGAAACTGTTTCAACCAAACCTCCTGAAATGTTGGTCGATATGGGAAATACACGCGCTTAATTGCATAAATATACAACTTAAGCAAATCTAATTTAATTTAATTTTGTGCTATGCACAATTTGTTGCGCACTTTTAACTATATAGTATCAAATTTTGCTTTTTAAAGCGCAATTCAGGCTTTGATACCGATACGCAACCCGCCCCAATGACGACCATCAACAAAGATTGGCGCAGAGACATCTTTCATCATAACGTAATTGCCATTGCCCATATCGCGGCGATATGCCTGTACAAGAGGTTCGCCTTGGTTTTGTCCTGATTTTAAACCAACCTTGTCATTAAATATTCTGCGATTTCTACAATTTGCGGCATTCCAAACTGGGTCGCCTGCTTTTTGTGGTAAAGAGAACTTTTTATTATGGGTTGGCAAATAACCATTTCTGTCAATTGCGGCACAGAATACGATATTCGAATTACGTTCAAGCAATTCTTCTTGAATTTCTGTAAAATACTTATCAGTTAAAGGAAGAAATTTGGTTGTATATTGAAGCGGATCCGAGCCTTTAATTTCGACATAATCGTTATCAAAGACATCATTTGCTGAAATTTCACCATTTGCAACGGCATTTTCAAGAATTACCGCCAATTTGGTTGCGGTTTCTGTGGCAAAAGAAATAAATTCACTATCAACACTTGCGCCACCAACCGATGAAACAATTTGCATGATTTTTTCGCTAATGTCGGAAACGCCTTCCAAACGTTTCCCAGCACCAATCATAAGATTATCAACAACCTTTACATCACTTGTCAATTTATTCAGTTCGCTAACAACACCTTCAGTAGATGCCGCATTATAAGCCGCTGTATCAGAAATTTCTGAAACGATATTTTGAATATTATTGAATGATTGGCGCAGACCTTCCAAAGATTCTCCGGCATCACCCATTTCACCCGACATGGTCTTTGCAAGAATTAAATCTTCTTGGCTTGACGATTTCAATCCAGAAATTTCTGATGTTAATAATCCAACTGTCGATTGAATATGTACCGATGATTCACGGGTACGGTTGGAAAGCATCTTAACCTCTGCGGCAACAACGGCAAAACCGCGCCCCGCCTCACCGGCTCTTGCGGCCTCAATATTGGCGTTTAAAGCAAGGAGATTGATGTTTGAGGCAATTGCTTCGATTGATTTCGCAATCTGGTTAACGTCATCAAGAAGACGTGCAAGCTCATTGACCCTATCTGCCGATTGTTGGGCGCTATTTGCCCATGTATTCATGGCTTCGGTTGCATGTGTAATTCTTTTATCCGTATCAATTGCTGAATGCCTTATAATCTGCTCAGCATCTTTTAGCTTTTCGCTCATCATAAGGTTTTGCTTTGATACATCTTGTGTAGAATTAGAAATATTAACAAGTGTTGCCGTCTGGTGATTATGTGAACGTACAACTTCTTCAACTGCGCCACTTACAGATACCAATTCAAGCCCTAACGGACCACTTATTTGTGATATATCGTGAATTGCTTGTGCTATTTTAGTGTCATATGCAGAAGTATTTTCCTCAATATTAAGGCTGTTTGGCACATGCATATTCACTCTCCTTATTGGCAATATCTTTATTTCAAAGTATTAGCTTATTGGTATTAATCATCATTTTAGCTTTATGGTAAAAATATACATCATTACCATGAAGCAATTTTATTAAAATTAGCTTAAGTTGTAACGGAACATGATCTGGAAATTAGGAATTATTGGCGGCTCTGGCCTTTATGAAATCGATGGACTTAAAGGCGAATGGGTGGAAATTCAAACAAATTTTGGCGCGCCATCAGACGCCCTTTTTATCGCCGAGTTAAATGGACAAGAAGTTGTGTTTTTACCACGGCATGGTCGTGGTCATAAATTCACCCCAAGTTCAATTAATTACCGCGCTAATATTGAAGCCTTGAAACGCGTCGGGGTTACCGACATAATATCGCTTTCCGCTGTTGGCTCTTTAAAGCACCGTTACGCGCCAGAGCATTTTGTTATTGTTGACCAATTTATTGATAGAACAATTGCAAGACCAAAATCATTTTTTGACACGGGATTAGTTGCCCATGTTTCAATGGCACACCCAGTTTGCGATAGGCTGGTTGAATTGGCATATAATGCGGCATTAAAAGCTGGGGTAACGGCTCACAAGGGTGGAACCTATCTTGCCATGGAGGGGCCACAATTTTCGACCCGCGCCGAATCTGAACTTTATCGCAATTGGGGCTGTGATGTTATCGGCATGACAAATATGCCAGAAGCAAAACTAGCACGCGAAGCAGAAATTCCATATGTTACTGTGGCGATGGTAACTGATTATGATTGCTGGAATGAGGATCATGACAATGTTGATGTTACAAGCGTTATAAAAGTACTTCATCACAATAGTGCCGCCGCAAAGCAACTTATTAAAAACCTTTGCGAAGCTGTGAATGGCACTTCAAGGCCGCCATCACCACATGATTCTGCCCTTGATAATGCAATTATCACTGCACCATCGGCGCGTGATCCACATATGGAACAAAAACTAGAAGTAATTTTGAGACGAATTAACGCAATAACAAAATAACCCTGAACCATTTCTGATTCAGGGCTATAATGTCTAAATTAAAAAAATCGGAGAATGCAAAAAACCGATTTTTAATCAGAGACCGTTTTCACGGTTATTTGAGGGTTCAAAATTTGGAAGCAATAAATCCATATGGAATTAATTGAATAATCAGTATCACGCGGGAGGAGGAGAAGCATAAATACCGATAAATCAAATCCTTTAAACCATTAAAATCTATTGCCACCATAGCTTTGTGATAATCAATCACTTGAACCCATTTTGGCTATTTTGTGCCATTCGCGCCAATTTTTTCGACAGAGAAAACAACATAAACTTCGTTTTGCTAAAATAATGGACTAATTTTGCATGGACTGACTTTTTATTTAGCAAAATTTTCGCTTCTTCTCTCAAATCGCGAACTTTAAGTGTCGAGAATGGGAATAATTATCGGAATAGATTCTCTTTCAACGCTTTATAAAAAGAATTTGTCAGATACTCCCCTTCACATTTTTATCACTCTCTGGTTAAAGTCGATTCAAGAATTTTAAATAAAAACTGAAATCTGATATAATAATTTTGATGGATAAATATGGGGCGGTATCGGTCTCTCGACACCTTAAAAGGTTTATGCGCAATTATAATCACCATATATCATGGTTTCGCAATGTTTGGGCGACACCAATTATTACCGCATGGTTATCTCGCGGTTGAGATTTTCTTTATTATTAGTGGCTTTTTGATGATGGCACGTTTTGATGCCGCACAAATTGCAAAAACAAGCTTTAAATCATTTTTTATCAAGCGTTTCTGGCGGATTTATCCGGTATTTTTCTTTATTACCATCATTGGCGCAATAATTGGCCTTTATCGAATTTATATTTATGATTCTTATGATCGACAAATTGTCACTTGGGTTCAGGCATTATTTCTAAACATTCTGGTTTTACCACATATGGGCGCCGAAGAATTAATTAAAAATGGAACTCTCTACCCTTTTGCCTTTCAAGTTTGGACCATATTTTGGGAATTTATAATTGGCATGGTCTTTCTTGCATGGGCAAAATTTGGGGCCAAATCAACATTTACAATTTATATAATCTTATTCTTTGGCTTTTTCATCGCAATTATTTTTAGCCCATGGATTAATTACCATCACCCTAGTCTTAATATAGGCTGGAATAATAAAACCTTTTTCTTTGGCGGCGGCCGCGCATTTTTAAGCTTGTTTGCAGGAATTATTGCAGCAAGATATTTGATAAAACTGCCGGAAAAATATGATAATATCTTTAGAACTTTGGCAATTATTTTATTAATTATCACGGCATTTTATTTTAACACCCGTCATAATAACTTATTTTTTGAATATATTCTGGCCTATATCGGCTTTCCATTTATGATTGCCGGCCTAATAAAATTTAAGAATGTGATATTTAATAATCCGATCGGCGACTTTTTTGGAAAAATCTCTTATTCAATGTTTATGACGCATGGCTTCATGCTTACCATAACCAAAACCTGGTTTTGGATGTATCATATAAAGGGTGATTTATATATCGGCATGGTATGGCTCTTCTGCACTATTTTAATTGCTTATTTAATCTATAAATATATTGAAACCCCATCTGGCAAAATAAAAATCGGCCTATAAAAAAAGCCCCCGTTTCGGGGGCTTTTATCATGAATTGCACAAATTACTTTGCGCCCAATTCCTTGACCAAATAATCAAGTCCATAGATGTTTTTCAACGCTTCGGTAATTGCCGCAGTTGAAACAGTAACCGCACGGTTTAAACGTGGGTCAAAGGCGAAATCACCACCCAATGAGTGTATGTTTCCATCAAATACCGCACCAACAATACGACCTTGTTTATCAATCATTGGTGAACCAGAGTTACCACCAATAATGTCGTTATTCGAAGCCATATCGAAAACAATATCCTTGTTTATCTTATCTTCTTTGGCAATCCATTTAGGCGCCATTTCAAACGGGAAAGCGCCAGTTGCACGCTCAAATGCCCCGCCCATTTTAGTATATGGCGGCACGGTTACGCCATTATAAGTCCAACCTTGAATTTTTCCATAAGAAAGGCGAAGCGTAAAAGTCGCATCTGGATATTGTTGATTACCATAAACCGCAAATCGTGCTTGCGCAATTTTCTCTGCCGCCGCACTCATTGGGCCATCAACCTCAGCCATGTATTTTTCACGGATTGCGCGGGCCTGTGGGTCGGTTTTAATAACAAATTGGATAAGTGGGTCATCAGAAGCATAAACCGCAGCCTTGCCACCATCCAAAAGCTTTTTACGATAATCCAAATCTTCTAGTTTTGTATTATTGATTAAGCGTCTTGCCAAACCTTCTGGGCTTTCTTTGCCCAAAAGTGTTTTAACATTGGCATCATCAACCGTTAAATATTCGCGGGTTTTAGACAACCAAGTTTCAAGACCCATAATCTCCTGATCTTTGTAAACAGGGGTTTTTGCCATCAAATTATGCTCGATAGCCTTTAAGCCAGCAGCAGAATAACCAGGAAGGCGTTCACCCGCAGGTTTTTGCGCCTCATCTGCCGCGCGAACAATCATCCGTGCCGCACCATAAAGGCTAGAGATTGAACCAGGGCGTGCTTCTAGGAAATCAAAGGTTTGATATAAATCCTGCTGCTTTGCAGTTGCTTTTTCAATATCAGCCCAAGGATTACCAATTTTTGCCTTTAATGCAGGGTCAGCATCAACCTTTGCACGCAAGTCTTTTTCTTCATTGACCTTAATCGCAAAAAACGCAGGGTCAGATAATGCGCGCATTTGACCAAAACGGGCTTTGAATGAATTTTCAATGCCAAATAATAAATCACCAGCTTCGCGGCGATTATCATCAGATTGATCTACATATTCAGTTAAACGACCACGCAATTCAGAGCGCACCAATTGTTGCACTGGCAAAACTTGGTCGCGATTAAATTCAAGCTGCCTAACAGTCTTAAGGCGCTGTGTTGAACCAGGGTTGCCGGCAACAAAAACCAACTCCCCTTCTTTTGGAACATCAGTCGTCCATTTTAAGAAGTTTTTGGACTTAACTGGTTTGCCATTTTCATAGGCACGCAAGAATGATGAATCAAGATTATAACGTGGGAAGTTAAAATTATCAGGATCACCGCCAAAGAAGCCCACCGCATATTCTGGCTCGAACACAAGTCTTACGTCATTATAATTACGGTATTTATAGATTTTATATTCGCCACCACGATAAAGGGTTACAAGGTCGCAATGATATTTATTGGTATCAAGACCTTTGCAGGCATCTTCTTCGGCTTTGGCAATTGCTGCATTACGTGCGCTTGATATTTTATCTTCTGGTAAACCAGCAATAGCAGATTTAATGGTTGGGGTTACATCGATGATTTTCTCAAGAACTTGCGCTTCCATACCTGGGCATTGCTTTTCGTCTTCACGTTTATAAGCAAAAAAACCATCTTTTGAATAATCATTTTCCTTAGTAGTAAGGTTTGCGGTGCATTCAGCGCTGCAATGCCAATTAGTTAGGATAAGACCGTTTTCAGAAACAAAGCTCGCTGAGCAACCAGATGACAAACGCACCGCAGAATTTTGAATATTATTTAGCCATTCTTGGGTTGGCTTAAATCCATATTCTTTTTCAACTTTATTGGATGGGAAATTGTCAAACGTCCACATACCTTCGTCAGCTTTGGCAGAATTTGCACCCAAAAGTGCAAAAGCGATAATTGCTAATGACGCAGTAACTTGTTTCATTTTTTACCTTTCAAGAAAAACCCAATCAGAATCCTAATCGGACTAAAGTGTGTAATATTATAACACCACAAATGCGCGGGCAAATCAATTTCACGTTTTTCATAAAATTTTTATGAGAAATTTATAAATTATCCACAGCTTTTGAAATAATTTCCTCGGCCTTTTGCCAAACAGAATTAAACCATTCCAAATCATTTGGATAAAACGCAGCGCGATTTTGTGCGCGTACGGTTTCACCAAGCCCCGTATTTAAACCATCATTGTTTAAAAGCCATGTTGCCGCCTGGGTTGCACGAAAAACCGAGATGGGGTCAATTGTGCCAAATTCTGCGGCAATGAATGAAGTTCTGCTTTCACCAAGATATTTTATCATCGCAATATCAAGACAACCGTTCAGTTTTGCCGAAATACTTTCACCATTATTGCTAGATTTAACTTCATCACCCCAAATATTATATAGTTTTTCAAAGCCCAAGGATTTGGGCGGCAATGATGTTATTAATTCACACTTACCATAATCACCAAGTCCGGTATGAACATCAATAAATATAATATTATCAACGCCATCTGCATATTTTATTATATTCTTTTTAAGCGTTAAATGTGACCAACTTGGCACATCGCCACCATAATAAACCCCATTGGGATGACTATATTGCCCGGCTGTAAGCGCAGTTTGCAATTTTTGAAAACCATTAATGCGCGCATAATTCATAAGATTTTTGATTGAGTAATTTAACCCATCTTCTGATAAATCACTTGGCACTGCCCAATCCTTAATTTCTTCATAAAGTGGGTTTTGTGGCAAATTTTCAAAATCTTCGAGATAATTACGGTTTAAATCCACATTATGTTCATTAAAGCGAACATCCCACGCAAAGCCAAATGGATTGTGCGCATGAACAAATAATATTTTATGGTCTTTTGCCCATTCTTTCGCTTTGCCAGATTTTAACAAGCCGCTTTGCACCGCAGAGCCACAATAACCCTCTGGCCCATGTGTACCCGATATAATTACCAAAAGGCTTTTGGCATCTTTATTACCTGCAAAGGCAAAATCCATGAAAACTGGTTTATTATTTGGCCCTTTTGCGGGGCATTCAACAGCATTTAAAGAAAATCCATTCGCGCTGGCAAGCGTTATGAAATGCTGTCTCATTGCAAAATAATCATCAAGAAACAGCGTCTCAATATCCATAATTAGCCCCAAAGTTTTCTATCAGGTGGTGCAAGATACGCACCATTATTCGCAAGCGGAATTTCACGATCTTCGGCAAGTAAAAGTGGCCCATCCAAATCAACCCAATCGGTCATATTCGCCAAAATTTGTGCTGGTGCTGTAACCAAACTTGTCCCCACCATACAACCCATCATGGTTTTTAATCCGGCGGCCTTTGCCATTTTTATTGACTTTAGCCCTTCGGTAAAACCGCCAGTTTTGTCAATTTTAACATTAACTGCATCATATTTTGGGGCAAGCCTGTCGATATCGGCAGAGGTGTGGAATGCCTCATCGGCACAAATCACAAATGGGCTTTGGATATTGCGCAATTCTTCATCATCAGAGGCCTTTAATGGCTGTTCAATAAGGGCAATATTCAAACCATCACAGGCATCCAAAAGACGGTGCAGGCCATTTATATCAAGCGCTTCATTGGCATCGATAATGAGGCTAGCATCACTTCTAACTTTTGCGATTTCTACTACCGAGGCAATGTCAGTTTCACTACCAATTTTGATTTTTAGTAATGGAAAGTCATTATAAGAAAGTGCCGAAGCAACCATTTTATCAATTTCATCAATAACAATTGTAATCGCACTTAGAACCGCATGCGGTGCAGGAAGACCGGCAAGTTCCCATACCCTCTTCCCTGTCGTCTTGGCTTTTAAATCCCAAAGCGCGCAATCAAGCGCATTACGCGCCGCACCATGTGGCAATAAGTTTTGGGCGTCATCAATTGTTATTCCTGCCTCGATTTGCGCCCTCACCGCCTCGATTTGTGCCATGACACTTTGTGGGCTTTCACCATAACGCGGGTATGGAACACATTCACCATGACCGATAAATCCGTCTTGGGAAAGCGTTACCTTTACCACCCGCGCTTCGGTTCTTGCGCCGTGTGCGATTCGGAAAACTTGTTTAAATTTAAAAACATCCTCAACTAACTTAAGCTGCATAATTACCCCGCAAACTAAATTTGAGCATAAATTATGCCGCCCCGCAAGTATGATAAATGAATATCAAGCTATTGTTTTGGATGCGCTTTAAAAAATTTCCAGATTTCTTCACTGGCATCAAAGGATTGTGAGGGGCCATTACCGATACCAGATCCTTTACGCCCGCCCGGCCATGCATGCCCATTATCTTTAACCAGATAATGAACTACATCATAATTTGATGGGCAAGAATATTTGGTTACATCAACCATAGAATTATAAGCGGTTTTGACGGGTGATTTACAATGATTGTTTTTCGCCCAATATTCAGACTGGGCATAAGTGTTGGGAATTGTATCCACACCCCATGCCCTTCTTCCAGGGCCACCAGGTGCACCTCCAGCCGGTGGAACATTTTCATCGAGACCGCCATTAATCATCATAACTGGCAAAGGTCCTTTTGCCATCGGTTCATCGCCAAAAACCGTACCAACATCGGTTGCAATGGCGGCAACTTTATTACTTAGATTAATGCCAATTTTATGGGTCATCATGGCCCCATTTGACATTCCGGTTACGTAGATTCGTTTGCTATCGGCATTTTGGGTATTGATAAATTTATCAATTAGATTGGAGATAAATTTTACGTCATCGACATTATTTTGCATAGCATAGCCACAACAATGGCTTGCATTCCATGTAAGTAATTTGTCGGCTTGTCGTCCACTACCGTCTGGAAAAACCGCAATGAATTTTTCTTTTTCTGCAAGTTGATTGAAATGTGTCATTCTGATTGCATTATCAGAATTCCCGCCGCCGCCATGCAACATAATCACAACAGGTAATTTGCCACCGCCATTAGGAACATAATATTTATAGGTTCGCATCTGTCCATCAATCGTAATTGAACCCTGTTGCATATTTTCAATCGGCGTGGCATCGACACCTCTTGCGCCAAATACCCTACTCCCAAACTCTCTATTGCCAAGATTTCTACCAAATGGGCCCGCCTGAACATAAAGTGGGGTAACAGACACTAAAACAAGTAAACCAGCAAAAATTTTACGCATTTGTCGTTCCTTTTTAATTTGATAAATTATTATACGCGTTTATACGTAACAAAAATTAAATGCCGTTGCATATTGCTTTTATTTTATATTTTGGGCATCTAATAGGTTGTAATAAGGCAATTAGTATGAATGCGGATGCACAAGCGCAAATAGAAGCTGATGATATATCAGATAAAACACGCAACGATGATTTGCCTAAAATCCTTTTTAAACAGACAGAAAATTCAATAATTTATCTGATTAAGGGTGATTGGACTAAAAACTCTATTGCCAATGTAGAAGATGAAATCGCACAACTTGAATCAGAAATTATTGCCGCACAAGATGCCGAAACAATCATTATAGATTTAAACAAAGCTGGCACAATTGATACTTCGGGCGCTTTTTTAATTTCAAAAATTCTTGAAACCGCAAAAAACCATGAACGCGATGCAAAAATAATATGCAATGATGAAGATCTTTTGAACTTGTTTAATAAAATAAATTCATATCATTGGGATTATACTTTTGATAGTGTCCGCTATACCGGCATAGCGTTATTCGGTAAAAAAGTTTATGATACTTGGAAACGGTTTTATAACGAACTCATAAGCTCTTTAAATTTTATGGGTCATACAATTTTATGCTTTTGGAAAGCTGTTCTAAACCCCGGTCATATAAGATGGACACCAACATTCGCAATCGCGGAAAGTGCGGGGCTTAATGCAATACCGATTGTTTGCGTCCTTACCTTCTTCATCGGTGCGGTTATTTCCTTTATGGGGGCGCAAACCCTAAACAATTTTGGGGCAACAATTTTCACCGTTGATTTGCTTGGGGTTTCTATTTTGCGTGAATTCGCGGTTCTTATCACCGCAATTATTCTTGCTGGGCGATCGGATTCGGCATTTACGGCACAAATTGGCTCAATGAAAATGACACAAGAAATTGATGCCATGGAAACAATGGGCATTAGCCCGATGGAAATGCTTGTAATACCGCGTGTCATTGCGCTTTTGATTATGACGCCAATTTTGGTGTTATTTGCAATTTTTGCGGGGCTTGCCGGCGGTGCATTGGTTGCTATATTTTCACTTGGCCTTAGCCCAACAATGTTTATGTCCCGCCTGCAAGAGGTTGGTATAACGCATTTCTGGGTTGGCATGGTGAAAGCGCCTGTTTTTGCATTCATCATTGCAATTATCGGCTGCCGCCAAGGCATGATGGTTGAAAATGATGTTATTTCTCTTGGTAAAAACACTACTGCGGCGGTTGTGCAAGCCATTTTTATGGTAATTGTCGTCGATGCAATATTTGCCATGATTTATAATGAGCTTGATATATGAATTATAACGATGCCATTACCCCTATTCTTGATATTCCCGATGACCAAAAGGTCATCTGCCTTAGGGATATAAAGAATTGTTTCGGAACCAAATGCATTCATGAAAATCTTGATCTTGATGTGATGCGGGGCGAAACAATCGGCCTTGTCGGCGGTTCAGGTGCGGGTAAATCAGTTTTATTGCGCACAATTATCGGCCTTAACAAACCCACTGAAGGAATAGTAAAAGTCGCAGGGATAGACGTTTGGAATGACCAAAGCGCCAAGCAAAAACTACCACAAAAATGGGGCATAATGTTCCAAGACGGCGCCTTATTTTCAAACTTAAGTGTCATTGAAAACGTTATGATTCCATTACGTGAGCATACAAAATTATCAGATGAATTAATCCTAGGGCTTGCAGAATTAAAGATAATGATGGCAGGATTAACCCTTGATTCAGCGGAAAAATTACCATCAGAACTTTCTGGCGGCATGCGTAAGCGTGCGGCATTGGCGCGTGCATTGGCACTTGACCCCGAAATCCTATTCCTTGATGAGCCAACGGCGGGTCTTGACCCGATTACCGCTGGCAATTTCGATATATTATTGAATGAATTACAGGCATCATTAAATTTAACTGTATTCCTAATCACACATGATTTAGATACATTGCGTGATGCCTGTGATAGAATCGCGGTTCTTTCTGATAAAAAGGTTTCCGCGATTGGTACTTTAGATTATGTTCGCGGCAATGCCAAAGGTTGGGTAGAGGAATATTTCTCTGGGCCACGTGGCAGGGCTGCATTGGCTTAAATTGGCTTTGAAAGCCAAATTATAAAGGTCTTTTTATGGAGACGAAGGCAAACTTTGTTCTTATTGGCGCATTTACGATTTTATCGCTAGTTTTGGCTGCGATATTTACCGTATGGATTGCCAATACTGGTTTTGATCAACAATATAGCGCATATGATGTTAGCTTCCGTGGCCCTGTGCGTGGTCTTGAAATCGGTTCAGAGGTACGCTTTAATGGTATCAAGGTTGGTGAAGTTTCAAAACTTAGCCTTGATAAAACTAACCCAAGCAATGTTATTGCCCGCATCCGTATTACCTCGGAAACGCCAGTGAAAACCGATTCCGTTGCGCAGTTAGAGCCTTCTGGTATAACTGGCCTTTCATATATTCAAATTCTTGCAGGTGGTGAAAACTCCCCTCCTTTGGTTCGTCTAAGGGGTCAAGAACGCCCGTTGATTGCATCACGCCCCGGTCAGCTAGATCGTTTTTTAGAAGGTGGTGAAGGCGTTTTGGATAATGCCCTTGAAACGGTTGTTCGTCTTAACCGACTACTTAATGATAAGAATTTAAAGAACTTCTCCGAGACTTTGAAAAACCTTGATACTTCTACCGCCCGCCTTGCTGGTAATGGTCAATTACTTGACAGCGCGACCCAAGCGGCACGGTCAATCGACCAAGCAGGTCAAGAGGTTAAAGTGCTTGCAAAATCAATGCAGGCTGTACCACAAATGGCAAATACTTATAATGAGCTTGGCAAAAACCTTACCGCACAAACCGGAACATTAATAAACAATTCAAATGATTTGGTTCTGAATTTAAACAACTTGTCAAAAACCACAGATAAAACCATGCAGCGCGCAGATTCAGCACTGGTTGAAATCAACGCAAGCGCAAAGAATATTCATAGATCGACTGAAAACCTTGATGCGGCGGTCAATAATTTCAATGCCGCGACAATATCGGTTGATAAATTCTTTACAATGGGAACTTATGACACTTTGCCAAGCATGAATGCGGCTGCACAATCAGTAAAATCGGCATCGGATAATTTAAACCGCACCTTGGATGAAGTTAGCGATAGCCCGAACGGTTTCTTATCAAAAGCACCAAGCAATAGCGTTAAATGGAAAAAATAATGATATTCAATATTTCACATTTCAATCGCCATAAAAATATTAAAAAAATTGGTTTTGGCCTGATTGGTCTTGCGCTTTTGCCATTAGGTGGTTGCATTTCATTATTACCAAAACCAGGCAAACCCTCAATGGTTGCCCCAATGCTGGGTGAATATAAGGGTGATGTCTTTGAAACTGCCGCGCCATATTCCGTTGCGGTTGATACACCTGAAATGCCAGCAGCACTTTCTGGAAGTTCGGTTGTGGCTTTATTGAATGATGGCTCTTACGCCTATATTGAAGGTTTAAGACTTGCCTCCCCCACGCCGGTTGCAATCCAAAATATTTTCATTTCAACATTTGAAAAAGCAAATGCATTTTTGGCAACAACACGTGGCAACACAAATGTTCGTGCAACTTATGAACTTGCAATTGATGTGTCACGTTATGAAGTAACAATGCCAAAATGGGGTAAGGCCGGAACCGCACGCATAGATGCATCGGTGCGGATTATTGATGTAAGTACCCGTTCACCAATTGCCGCAAAAACTTTTAGTTCCACTGTGCCGGCAATTAAAGGCAAACCAATTCAAGCCGCCAATGCCCTTGAACAAGCCACAAAAACGCTTGCCGTTGATGTTATGAAGTGGGTTCGTGAAAATAACGCTGACTAATTTAAAACTGCTTCAGCAATTAAAAAGAAAGCAGACTCATTGTTATTCAAACGTCCGCGAATTGCTTTTTCACGGTTTTCTTCGACATATTTAATCACTTTGGCGCGCAATTCGCTTTGTGTGCCAAGGTATGATGACAATATCGAAACATTTTCTTTTAGCGATACTTTAACCTGTAAAATCGCCTTATTGCGTTCACGCGAATAGGTTTGCACAATTTGCTCTATTTCAGAGTAATTGATATTTTTGCTTATGGTTTTATCGGCAATTAGTTCGGCAACATTTGTTGGCGCATGAACGCTTTTATCATCAATCGCCGAGAAGATATCACTCCAGTTCCAATCGGATTTAGATGAGTTTGCGCCATCACGAAGGTTGATGCCTTCAAAGGGATTGTCACGTTTTACAGTTTTTTCTGATGGATTCGGCTCATCAACTTTTAGGACGAGTGGTTTTTTAGCCTCGTCTTTATTCTCGGCACCAAGCTGATTATCTATATCTTCAAAAAATTCACGACCGCGAAGGTTTAGCTTGCTTGTCTCTTCAACAGGAACTTTAACTTCATCTGCAACATGGGTAGCAGGCGTTGACCTTATTGGGGTTTGTGGCGAAAGGATGTGACCAAATTTTGGTTTGACGTCTTCTGACTTCCCTTTGTCAACAACAGCTTCTTTTTTCATTGTATCTGGCTGGGTAATTGGCGCGGCCTCAATCGGTGCAACAAATTCTTGCGGGGCAATTACGCCAGATAGACCACCAAGGCGTTGCACAACCTCACCCAACGCAGAATATGATTGCTTTAACCGCTCTTGGAAGGCGCTATCAAGGGCTTGGGTTTCTTCTGCTGCACGACGGCCAGTTTCATTTAGACGGTTCAAAGTATCTGATAATGCACTTTCAACCGCATCCGCCCTCTCTCTCGCTTGCTCTGGAAGCTTCGCTAGCTTTTTATTAAGATTATCAATTATGTTTTCAACCGATTGCGCCTGATCCGCGCACGCCTTGGCAACATTGCTAAAACGCGCCTCAATTTGAGTTCCAGTTTCATTTAAAATATTTGCCGACTGGTTAATCAGGCTTTTGGCGTTTATTAAACGATTTTCAACAAATTGATCCGCCTCTTTATTCATCTCAAAACTATGTTGTTTCAAGTTTTCTACGTGGCGGGAATTATTTTCAAGTTGTTCAGCAATCGCCTTGCTTGCCTGCTCTGCGAGCGAGTGGATTGAACCAGTAGTATTTTCCAAAGCCGCCATGCTTTGATCCGCAATCTCACGGGCTTTTTGCGCCTCGGTTTTTAAGGCAAGTGCAATGTTACGTGCGGTTTCTTCGGCAATGGCCCGCACTTCGTCAATTGTAGAAACACTATAATCACGTGCTGTATTGGCATTAATCGCAAGAATATCATTAACTTTTGAGGCGGTAGTAGAAATATTTTCCGCCGCATCATTCAAAGTGCTTGCCGCACTTGAAACGCCATCAACCGCATCATCGGTTTTAAGGCGCGCCATAACCATTAAATCATGTGCCTTGCTAAGTGCCTCTTCGCCACGTTGTGACGCTTCGTCAAGATTGGTAATTGCGCCCATAGCTTTGGAAACAGCATTATCAAGTTTATCTGCCGCAATTTGTGCCGATTGTGTTGCTTCATCAGAATTACGGGCAAGTGCTTGTGCAGCCTCGACCAATAATTGTGCCTTTTCATCAAGCCCCATTGCCGCGCTTTTGGTTGTTACCTGTGCAGTGCGTGTTAGTTCGGCAATGCCTTCAAGAAGGTTATTGAGGCGCTTACGCTCATTTTCCATAGTATCAGCAAGTGCAAAAGCACCAGTTTTGGCATCTTCAGAAACCTGTCTAAGGCTTTGTGTTTTATCACTTATTGAGCTTTCAAGACTGCCCAAACGATTGGAGACCGCCCCCAAAGTATCGTCAAGTTTTTCAATCTCACTACGGATTGATAAAATCGCCGAACGCGCGCTTCCGGCAAGCCCTTCTTCTGGCTGCAACAAGCGGCGTGTCGTATTGGCAAGCATGCGGGCATTATTATTTGACCGCACCAAAATATCACCCATCAAGCCAGCAAGAACAGCAAATGCCGCCGGGCCAATTAAAGTTACAATAAGTGCCGCCAATTCAGTTGAATTTGTAATTGACGGATTGGTTTGATTAATAACCAAAACTGCCGCAATTATCCAAATAATTGCCACCACAATTGAATAAAGCATAATATTGCTATTTTGTTTTTTACGGCGGCGACGTTTTACTTTTTTACCCGCAATTTCTTCTTCAGTTGTGTCGAATATGTATGATTTAGGCTTTTCTTCTGGGACTGTTAAACTATCACCAGTGCGCAAAGGAACATTTTCACCATCTGTTTCAGTAATCTCAATACCCAACCCAAGTCTATTTTTTATTTTGGGTTCGACTGAATCATCATCAAAGTTCATTATACAGATGCTCTAAAAAATTGCGCTTTATTATACTATTAAACAATAAATCTCAAAAGGCTATAAATCTGTAAATATTATTATTTGCAAGTCAAATATGCACCTAATAATGGAAACATTGGCTTTTAATGCGCAAATAAAGATGACAAAGATTTTTTTCATATTATAGAGGGATAAATTAATGGGGAACATCATGGTTGATATGGGTTTATTTGGTGAATATGACGACAATAATATTTTTGCGCAAATTATAGATGGCAAAATTCCTTGTTTCAAAGTTTACGAGGATGACGTTGCTGTTGCGATTATGGACGCTTTTCCACAGGCGCCAGGGCATGTATTGGTTATTCCAAAAACCAAAGCACGCAACTTCCTTGATTTCCCACCAGAGCAGCTTGGCGCATTGATGGAACGCGTTCAAAAAGTTACCAAAGCCGTTCAAAAGGCATTGAATCCAGATGGTATTTCAATGTTTCAATTTTCTGGTGCTGCGGGTGGTCAGTCGGTATTCCACCTTCATTACCATATTGTGCCACGTTCAGAAGGTGTTCCATTAAAGGGACATGGGCAATTTGAGCCGGCCGATAAAGATGAAGTAAAAGTATTGGCCGAAAAAATTACCGCCGCTTTATAAAACAAAAGCCCTTCAGATGAAGGGCTTTTTCTTTATGCTTTTGCTTTTTTCACGCGCTGTGGCGCTTTGGGTAAAACCGGCTCAAAATAAAACGCCAATTGTTCCTTATCTTTGTCATCAACATCGATACGAACCAACCCGCCATTTCGCAATTGACCAAATAGCAATTCTTCGGAAAGTGGCTTTTTGACCTTTTCTTGAATAAGTCTTGCCAACGGCCTTGCACCCATTGCTTCATCATAGCCACGCTCAGCAAGCCAAGCGCGCGCCTTGTCGGTAAGTTCGATTTCAACCTGACGCTCAGAAAGCTGTGCTTCCATTTGAACAATGAATTTGTCAACGATATTGCCAACAATTTCAGGTTTAAGCGGGTTAAAGTGGATTACTGAATCAAGGCGGTTGCGGAATTCAGGGCTAAACATACGTTTAATTGCCTCATCCTCCTCACCTTCTCTTTTACCGCGACCAAAACCAATGGATTCACGCGCCGCATCCGCAGAGCCTGCATTGGTCGTCATAATAATAATGACGTTACAGAAATCGACTTTTTTACCGTTTGAATCGGTCAATGCACCATTATCCATCACCTGAAGTAAGATAGCGAACAAATCAGGATGCGCTTTTTCAATTTCATCAAGCAACAATACGCAATGTGGGTGTTGGTCAATCGCATCTGTTAAAAGTCCACCTTGGTCAAAACCAACATATCCCGGAGGCGCACCAATTAAACGTGATACAGTGTGACGTTCCATATATTCGGACATGTCAAAGCGGATCATTTCAACGCCCAAGGTTGTCGCAAGCTGTTTCGCCGCCTCGGTCTTGCCGACACCGGTTGGGCCCGCAAATAGATATGAGCCAATTGGCTTGCGCAAATCACGTAATCCAGCGCGCGCCAATTTTACCGCCGATGACAATGCTTCTAGTGCGTCTTCTTGACCAAATACCGCACGATTTAAATCGGCATTCAAGGTTCGTAATGCTTGCAAATCATCTTTGGAAACTGCCTTTGCAGGAATGCGGGCAATTTTTGCAACCACCGCCTCAATTTCCTTGACCCCAATTTGGCGTTTGCGTCTTGATTCTGGTAGCAAGCGTTGCGCTGCCCCCGCTTCATCGATTACGTCAATTGCCTTGTCAGGAAGTTTGCGGTCACCAATATAACGGTTTGACAATTCAACCGCAGACTTAATCGCATCGCTTGTATAACGCAAATTATGGTGCGCTTCATAAGCTGATTTAAGGCCCATAAGGATACGAATAGTATCTTCAACCGATGGCTCATTAACATCAATTTTTTGGAAGCGCCGTGCCAACGCACGATCTTTTTCAAAATGTTGTTTATATTCTTTGAATGTGGTTGAACCCATGCAGCGTAATGATCCATTTTGCAAGGCAGGCTTCAATAGGTTTGACGCATCCATCGCCCCACCCGAAGTTGCACCAGCACCAATTATGGTATGGATTTCATCAATGAATAAAACCGCATGCTCAACCGTGCCAAGTTCTTTTAAAACTTGTTTCAAGCGCTCTTCGAAATCACCACGGTAGCGTGTGCCAGCCAAAAGCGCGCCCATATCAAGCGAGAAGATAGTGGCATCAAGTAATACTTGTGGCACATTACCTTCAACAATTTTTCGCGCCAAACCTTCGGCAATTGCGGTTTTACCAACCCCAGGGTCACCAACCAAAAGTGGATTGTTTTTTGAACGACGGCATAAAACCTGAATAACACGTTCAACTTCTGCTTCGCGTCCAATTAACGGGTCAACCCCGCCAGACATCGCCTTTTCATTCAAATCAACGCAATAAGCCGCCAAAGCATCGGTTTGCGGACGCTCTTTTGTGGTTTCTTCGTCTTTTGAAAAATCATCTTCATTATCATCATTTGCGCCGCTAACCCTTTTTTCGGTTGAAAGCCCCGGTTTTTTGGCAATGCCATGCGAAATATAATTCACAACGTCATAGCGCGTAATATCTTGTTCCTGAAGAAAATAGACGGCATTTGATTCTCGTTCTGAAAATAGTGCCACCAATACATTGGCGCCTGTTACACGCTTTTTTGAACCCGATGAATCAACATGCGAAACCGCGCGCTGTATAACACGCTGAAAACCCGCAGTTGCCCGCGCACTAATACCTTTATCGGTAATGATATCTTTTAATTGATGGTCAATATAACTTACTAGGTCGGAACGCAGGCGTTCAAATTCCGCACCACAGGCGTTCAAAACCTCTTTGGCATCATCATCATCAAGTAAGGCAAGCAATAGATGCTCAAGGGTCGCAAACTCATGCTTGCGCTCATTCGCAAGTGTAATCGCGCGCTCAAGAGTTTGTTCAAGGTTTTGGGAGAATGCTGGCATATTGTTTCCCTTTCTATGACCTGTTGGTGTGACCCGTTTGTTTGAATCGGCGACATGTTGGAAACTATCGTATTTCGCAGCACAGCCGTCAACTATAAATTAAGGAAGAAATTTTGAAAGTTTCAAGTGAGACAAAAGTTGTTTTTTATTCTTTTTCCATAATGCACTGTAATGGATGCTCATTTCTTTGTGCAAGTTCCAAAACTTGTGCAACTTTTGTCTCTGCTATTTCATATGTATAAATTCCGCAGATGCCGACACCGGTTTGATGCACCATCAACATGATGCGGGTGGCATCTTCGATGCTTTTGTTAAAAAATTGCTCAAGAACATAGACCACAAATTCCATTGGTGTGTAGTCATCATTCAGCAAAAGCACCTTATATTTAGAGGGTCTTTTGGTTTTTGGCACAGGCTTGGTGGCAACGGCAATCGTCTTTTGCCCGTTGTTCACAGAGTTTTCTTCATCGCCTAAATGCCAATTACCGCCCAACTGCGACCCCATAAATTCCATTTGAATATTATAATATTAAAATCGTTTTTGCAAAACTTTCTCTTGAAATAAGAAGTAAAATAATTTTATCAAGACATATGGCTACAAAATTAAATTTTAATCATTCTCTTGAGTTTGAATATGGCAGGCCAGACCTGCTTGCGCCCCAAATTGCGCGAATTATTGCGAACAACCCCTCACCCATCACCTTTAAAGGAACGGGGACTTATATAATTGGCGAAAAGGAAATTATGATTATTGATGCCGGCCCGAAAGATAAAAGCCACCTTGAGGCATTGTTAAACTTCGCCAAAGATAAAATAATCACCCATATTTTGGTTACCCATTCGCACGCCGATCACTATCCACTATCTTATGAATTACAAAAATATTGTAATGCAAAGATTTTTGGTCATAAACCCGACTTTAGAGATGCGCTGGACGACATTGGTGAAGATATGCACGGTTTTATCGCTGATATCGAAATTAATGACGGCGATATAATTGAAAATAACGAAATCAAACTAAAGGCAATTTATACCCCAGGCCATAGCGCAAGCCATTTTTGTTTTGAGCTTGCCGAACAGAATGCCTTATTTTGTGGGGATCATATTATGGGGTGGTCATCAACCGTGATTTTACCACCCGATGGTAATATGACACTTTATATGGAGAATTTGCAAAAAATCGCCGATTTGAATTATGATATTTTATACCCAACCCACGGCGCGCCAATTTCCCAACCAAACAATTACATAAAGGCACTTATTGCACATCGCCAAGAGCGTGATGAACAGATATTGAAGTGTATTAAAGAAGGAATTGTCGGGCTTGATGAAATGTTATTGGCAATCTACCCAGACTTAAACCCTGCACTTCATCCTGCTGCCCGAAAAAACATTCAGGCGCATTTGATGCGCCTGATTGATTTGGGTTTAACTGAAAATATTTGGTTTGATTAGGCTTTTACTTCAACCGCAGTTGGTAAAACATAATCTTTAAACATCTCACGAAGGGCAAGTTTGTTTAATTTACCAGTTGCACCAAGTGGGATTTTTTCAACAAATACAACATCATCTGGCGTCCACCATTTTGCGATTTTGCCTTCAAGATATTTGTAAACGTCTTCTTTCAAGACCTCTACATCAGGTTTGGTTTCAATAACCAAAAGCGGTCTTTCATCCCATTTAGGGTGATAAGATCCAATAACGGCTGCCACCGCAACACCATCAACACCCACAGCAATATTTTCAATATCAATAGTTGAAATCCATTCACCACCTGATTTGATAACATCTTTGGAACGGTCAGTGATTTGCATATAACCATATTCGTCAATAGTTGCCACATCACCGGTATCAAAGAAGCTATCTTTATCAAGGACGCCACCGCCCTCACCCTTATAATAAGCAGAGCATACAGCAAAACCACGAACCATAAGGTTACCAAAAGTTTTGCCATCACGCGGTGCTTCTTCACCATCGCGCAGTACCTTAAGCTCAACACCAAATGGCGTGCGACCAGCTTTAAGTTTGATTTTACGCTGTTCTTCTGGTGGCAAAGCCCTAACCTCTGGGGTTAATGAGCATACAGTGCCAAGCGGTGAAGTTTCTGTCATACCCCAAACTTGTTTGGTTTCAACGCCATATTTATCTTCAAACGCCTTCAAGATGCGTTCTGGTAGCGCGGCACCGCCCACCGCAACACTGCGAAGTGAGGTTAGCTTGCTATCAGTTGCTTCAAGGAATTGCAGCAACATCAACCAAACAGTAGGCACCGCAGCAGTTACAGTAACGCCATAAGTCTCAAGCATTTCATAAATAGATTGCCCATCCATTTTGGAGCCGGGCATAATCATTTTCGCACCCGCTGCGGGGCAAGAAAGCGCAAGCCCCCAAGCATTGGCGTGAAACATTGGAACCACAGGCATTACAACATCATCACAACCAAATCCCAAAGCATCTTTTTGCATCGACATCAAAGAGTGAAGGATGTTGGAACGGTGTGAATACATTACACCTTTTGGGTTACCAGTTGTACCAGAAGTATAGCAAAGGCCAGCGGCAGTGCGCTCATCAAAGCCACCCCACTTTACATCTGTATCCTGCTCTTCAAGGATTTCTTCATAGCAATATACATTTGGCAAAGTGGTGTTTGGCATATTTGCCTTGTCAGTAAGAACGACATAACCACGAACCGTAGGAACATGCTTTGCAAGGCTTTCAAGAACCGGAATAAAAGTTAAATCGGTAAAGATAAATTCGTCTTCGGCATGGTTGATAATATAGATTAATTGGTCGGCAAAAAGACGCGGGTTAAGGGTGTGCAAAATCGCACCAATGCCCATTGTACCATACCAGCATTCAAGATGGTTCGCAGTGTTCCATGCCAATGATGCAACGCGGTCACCAATTGTAACGCCTTGACGCAATAGCCAGTTTGAAAGTTTTTTCGACCTATCATAACATTGACCATAATTTGTGGAAACAATCGGCCCCTCAACAGAGCGTGTAATAATTTCACGATTTGGGTGGTTAATTTTCGCGTGATCGAAAATTTTATCAACGGTTAAAGGCCATTCCTGCATTAACCCGAGCATATATTATCCCCTTTTCATTTTTAGTTCTATTTTTATTTGGTAAAATTAGTCCGGCATGCACAATAGACTAACTTCTATGCAAAAGCATATACGACTTTTTGATTAGAATCCATACATGAATCACAATTCATATTATGGAAATTGCCGTCTTACGGACCAATTATCACTAGGGGTCTTGCGCGAATACTCAACTCGCTCATGTAATCTAAAGGCGCGGTCACGCCAAAACTCAATGCGCAAAGGAATAATTCGAAAGCCAGACCAGAAAGGTGGTCGTGAAACCTTACCAATATTGAATTTAACACCATATTCGGCAACATTTTTTAACAATTCGCCCAAACCATCCATAGTTTGCGATTGTTTTGAGGCCCATGCACCGATTTGCGATTGCCGTGCGCGGGTTGCAAAATATTCATCTGCTTCTGCGTCAGTAACCACTTCAACAATGCCGCGAATTCTTATTTGCCGTCTTAGACTTTTCCAATGGAAACAAATCGCCGCCTTTTTGCTTGAAAGAATTTGCTTTCCTTTAGAGCTATCAAAATTTGTGTAAAAAACAAAACCATTTTCATCATAGTCTTTTAACAAGACCATACGCGAATCTGGCATTCCATCTTCGTCAACAGTTGATAAACAAAAAGCATTTGGGTCGTTGGCCTCTTTTGCTTTTGCATCGGCAAACCAATGGGCAAAAATCTCTAATGGTAAAGTATTTTCATCAATTAAATTTGCATCAGATGGTGCATTATATTGATAGTCATCATTAGTTGGCGAATGTGGTATCGATTTATCAGTCATACCCTCTTTATATAACTATAAATCCAAAACAAAAGTGACAATATTTAAAGTCATAAAAATTTTATCATAAATTTATGCATTTTAACCTTTTTTAAATTCCTTGTTTACCACTTGATAACCATGTTTCGCGATAAAGGTTGTATGACTTCACCATATGAGATTCTTGGCATTAGCCCCGGTTCAGATGCATCCTCTGCAAAGAGGGCATTTCGTGCCATTGTTAAAACCTGTCACCCAGATATTAATCCTTCACCGGAAGCGCGTGAAAGATTTACCGCCGCAGAAAATGCTTACCGTATTTTAACTGGCGCTGCCGCCACCGCTGATAGGCATCTTGAACACCCATTGCGTTCTAGTCGTATGATTGAAATTGACCTTCCGGTTTCAATTTATATTGCTGCAAAAGGCGGGGTTGTTAAAGGTTCTTGCCCACTTGGTAAGGCTAATATCAAAGTTCCAGCAGGCGCACGAAAAGGCGATCGCATCATAACATCAATTGGTGGCAAGACTGTTGCCTGCGTTATAAACATTCGTGACGAAGATGGCTTTCGTGCCGAAGGTGGTGACATTTCATCAATTCTTAGAATTTCAAACAATCAGGCAAAAACTGGTGGTTATGCTGAAATTGATACGCCAACTGGTCGTTATAAAGTTAAGCTGCCTGAAAATACCCCTGATGGCGCACGTTTAAAGGTTGAAGGTCGTGGCTTACCACAAACCCGTGACCGTAAGCCTGGTCATTTATATCTTGATGTTGAAATTACTGAAACCGTTACGGATCGTGCCGTTGCCGCACTCGATAAAATATTGATGATGGCAAAACGTCCACGCAAAAAAGACGATGACAACGGCCAAGACGATATCCGCCTAAGCGCATAGGTACTTGCTAAAATATATGAATATCTGCAAATTAAACCGGAAACATGTTTTCCGGTTTAATTTTATGAAGCAAGACAAAAAGCAAATTATTGATGATGCATCGCTTGGCGCTTTTGCGGGTTTGCGTAGGGCCGCAACCATAATCCCCCTAAGGCACGTTGATGATGCCCTTGAGGTTTTGCTTGTAAAACGGCATGAAGATATTAAATTTGCTGGCGGCGCATATGTTTTTCCTGGCGGGCGGCATGATTATGATGATTTTGAATTATTACCACCCAATCCGAACTTAAACGATATTGCAAAAATGGCGGCAATTCGTGAAACATTTGAAGAAACAGGCTATTTACTAGCGCGCGATGAAAATGGGAATATAATCGGTGATAGTTTCAACAAGCATCCTGAGCGAAACCAAATAATAGAAAATCCCAAAATCTTTAACGCATTCATGAAATCCAATGGCTTTATACCCGCATTAGATATGTTAACGCCCGTTGCGATATGGGTTCCGCCAGAATATGCGCAAAAACGTTACCTTACTTGGTTTTATACCGCAGAGTTTGCACAAAGCGCAGAAATAATACCAGACCAAAAAGAGATAATCGGATTTTCATGGCAATCACCGGCAAAGGCATTATCCAAAATTGAGAATGGTGAAATTAACGCCCTTTTTCCAACAATGGCAAATTTGTCTTTATTATCAAACTTTTCAAATTTTGATGAAATAAAAAAATATCTTGATTGTAAAAATATGCCGCTAATACAAACGAAAACAATAGACAAAGGTATTAATTTATGGGTAGAGACAGATGTTAAGGATTTTTATCCTTATTCCACCAAACAATTTCATTAGGGGAGAATGAAATGGTTGCCGTATCCGATGGTAATTGTCCGCTGGTAAGTACAGAATGGCTTGCAGAGCATATTGATAGTCCCGACATACATGTGATTGATGCCAGTTGGTTCATGCCAAATAGCGGCAGAAATGCAAAGCAAGAATATGAATTTTGCCATATAAAGGGTGCTGTGTTTTTCGATATTGATGAAATATCAGACCTTACCAGCCCATACCCACATATGGTTCCTAGCCCAGAGAAATTTGCAAGTCGTGTTCGTAAACTTGGCTTGGGCGATGGCGTAAAAATAATCATTTATGATTCTCATGGGATATTTTCTGCGCCGCGTGTATGGTGGATGTTCCGCCTTATGGGGCATGATGATGTTTCAGTTCTTGATGGCGGACTTAAAAAATGGCTTGCCGAAGATCGCCCAACAGATGACGCAATCGTAAGCCATTGGGAAAGACATTTTACCATCCGTATGCGTAATGATTTAATAAAAGACTTCTCGCAGGTGCTTGCCAATTGTGAGGATCAAGGCGCACAAATCATTGATGCCCGTTCACCGGCGCGTTTTTCAGGAACCGAGCCAGAGCCAAGACCAAACCTTAATTCCGGTCATATTCCCAATTCAATCAATTGGCATTATGCCCAATTGATAAATGCCGATGGCACAATGGTAAGCAATGAAGAAATAAAAGCGCAAATTGCGGCACTTGGCATTGATTTGAATAAGCCAATTGTTACAAGTTGTGGTACGGGTGTTACGGCATGTATCCTTGCTTTGGCGCTTGATAAAATCGGCAAAGACAAGGTTGCCGTCTATGATGGCTCATGGGCGGAATGGGGCGCACGCGATGATGCACCAATTGTCTGTGCTGATATGGTATAAAGGCTGAGAAGTGAATAAAGAAAATAAATTAGCAACCAGAATTTCCCATCTTGGGCGCAATCCAAAACAGCATGAAGGCTTTGTAAACCCGCCATCCCAACGCGGTAGCACGGTTATTTTAGAAAATGCCGAAGATTTATATTCGGATAAAAAATCATATGGGCTTGAAGGCACTTCAACCCATGATTTTTTAACTGATGCCCTTAATGGTATTATGGATGCCAATGGAACAATTCTTTGCCCTTCTGGCCTTTCGGCGATTACCACTTCCTTGCTTGCCTTTATAAAAGGTGGCGACCATATTCTAATTACCGACAGCGTGTATGGCCCAACCCGCCGCTTTTGCAGTAGCGTTCTAAAAGGCTTTGGCATTGAGGCCGAATATTATGACCCCCGTATCGGTTCAGATATTGAAAAACTTATTCGCCCAAATACAAAAGTGATTTTTCTTGAAAGTCCTGGTTCTTTAACCCTCGAAATTCAGGATATTCCGGCAATTGTAGAAGTTGCGCAAAAGCACAATATTCTTACCATCATTGACGACACTTGGAGTGCGGGGGTTTATTTCAAGCCCTTGAATATTGGTGTTGATATTTCAATTCAGGCACTAACAAAATATCAAGGTGGCCACTCGGATGTCCTTCTTGGTTCAGTAAGTGTTAAAAGGGAAGATTTATTCAAAAAATTAAAAGAAACCCACCGCGATCTAGGAATCGGCGTTGCCGCAGAAGAAGCGTGGCTTTGCCTACGTGGTCTTAAAACCATGATTTTAAGAATGAATCACCAAGATAGGGTTGCGCGCAAAATTGCTGCTTGGCTTGAAACACAGGATTTTGTTGAAGAGGTTATACACCCTGCCCTATCTTCTTCGCCTGATTATAAAATTTGGGAACGCGATTTTACTGGTGCGGGTGGTCTATTTTCTATCATTCTTAAAAATGTAAGCGATGAACAGATTAATAAGATGCTTAATGCCTATGAATTATTCTCATTGGGATTTTCTTGGGGTGGCTATGAAAGCCTTGTTATCAATTGTGCGCCCCAACTGGCAACCCGCAAAGCCCCTAAATGGACTAACAAAACCGCATTAATTCGTTATTCAATCGGGCTTGAAGATGAGAATGATTTGATTGCCGATTTAGAACGCGGATTTGCGGCTATAAAATAGGGTAATTATGACGCCTGCCATTATTATCGATTAAAATAAAGCCGCCATCCGTTTTTACCACTTGCCCAGAATTAACAGGGATTTTGCCGAAACCACCAGGGATATCAATTACATATTTGGGAAGCGCCAAGCCCGAAATCAGCTTTGCCGTTTCATTATATATCTTTGCCCCATCTTCAAGGTTTAGATAGAAATGCCCCGTTCCTTTTGCCAAATCGGGATGATGTAAATAATATGGATTTATATTATTCAGCAAAAGCGTGTTAAACAAATCTGCCAAAACCTCTGGCTTATCATTCACGCCGCGCAATAAAACACTTTGTGAAAAAAGCTGAATTTGGTTACTAATAAGTTTGTTTAAGGCCTGTTTAACCGCATCATCTATTTCAGTGGCATGATTGGTATGAATCACCATTTTCACAGATTTTTGTGATGCCTTTAATGCCGCAATTAATTCATCATTTATAACTTCTGGGTTGGCAATGACCGTCCGCGTATGGATTCTGAAAAACCGAATATGGGAAATTTTTGCAATATTTTCGGCAACCTCTTTTAGGCGGCGCGTACTTACCACCAAAGGGTCACCACCCGTTAGAATTACTTCTTCAACTTCTTTATGATTGCGTAGATATTCATAAATTTGTTCAAGCTCATCTGTTTTTAATGCCTGCCCCTTGTTGTCACCAACATTTTCGCGGCGGAAACAAAAACGGCAATAAACCCCACAAACTTCAACAAGTTTTATCAAAACCCGATTTTTATAACGGTGAACCAATCCTTTTAATGGTGAATGGGCATCATCGCCAATTGGGTCTGATAGTTCACGCTCATGGGTAATTAACTCATCCTTTGACGGAATAAACTGTCTTGCAATTGCATCAACGGATAGCATTTCAGCGATATTTTGCGGGATTGCAATTGAATATTTTGCCGCCACCTCTTCAAGTGCATCGGTATCATTTGCATCAATGATTCCGCGCATAACCAACTCTTTCAAGTCTTTAATGGTTTTTGATTTTATAAGTGTTGGCAATTTATATCTTTCTATCTGCCCAGAAATATCCGTGTGAGATATTTTAAAATGCAAAATAAATCAAGTTTTCAAAAATTTAATGCAGATAAATTTATCACAACAAACAAGTCATGATTTAATGCATTGTTTTTATTGCATATTTCAAAATTTGATAATTTTTATCTGAACCGAAAATAAATTTGTCAAAAAAATCTCGTTCATCTTGGGTATGCAAATATGTACCTGTCAATGACGAAGGGCGCGAAACAAAACCTCCCCTAATGGTTTTTCCTCCCCCCACCCCTGCCGTCTTTCGTCAAAGACACATAGAAGAAGGAATAAGATTATGAGAAACAAAATTGCATTACTTGCCTTAACTGGTCTAACCGCAATCGTTCCAGTTGCCGCATCTGCACACGATTATTATGCACCGCGCCCAACCACTGTTCGCATTGATGGCCCAGATCGCGACCACCGCGCAGATGTTGTAATTCGTAACAATAATGGTTTCAGAAACAACCGTTATGAAACCCGCCGAGTGGTTGCAGTTCGCATTCAAGAACCACGTTATGTTAACCGCGCTGGCTGTGGCTGGGGTGCAAAAGTTACCAAATTTTCAAATGGTGACCGCATTAGCAAAGAAACCTATATGTGCAGAGCTGGACACGGTGAATGGCGCATAGCGTACAGATAATCCAAACTAACATCCTCAAAAAATAAACCCCCAAATTTAATTTGGGGGTTTTGTTTTTTAGCTCTCGGCAATTAATTTGCCAATTTCATCAAGGATAACAAGTCGCTTTTTTTCAAGGTCTTCAAGCACCGTATCTTCTGCTGGCGTGATTTCATTTTGGATATTGTTAATCTCCACCCAAAGCTTGTGATTCTCTTCCATCAAGCCTTTGAAATAGGCATTAGTTGTTTTTAGTTTGTGAATTATTTCACCTTTCCCTGCAAACTCTTCTGCCAAGGCATTATCAAGATGATTTTCCTGCATATTCAGTCCTCCTTATTATTATAATGAGATTAGAGATTAATATTAATTAGCAATATCACAATGGTAAACATTGTCACAGCAATGCGGAAATAACATTAATCAGCGTCGCGATTAATTAGTTTTTGATACTGTTGTTCAAATTGTTTCAGGCGTTTTACAACATTATCCGAAATTAAATCGCGCAGGCGTTCAGATAATTCAATGTGTAAATTGCTGCCCCTTTTAACCAATCTGGTCTGTTTTAAAATATCGCCACTATTGCTTGAAAGACTAGCGGCAAGACGCAAGCCTGAGCCAAAGAAATCGGCAAGTTTTTCATAATCTGAATTCAAAAGGCGCGCAGACTGGTTTTGCGCTATATCCTCTGGTTTCTCACCATAGCGGCGCGCAATAGTACGCGCCAAAAACACCCGTTCATTATGGCTTGCAGCCGGATAAGGGGCGCGTAAAACTAATTCATAAGCAAGCTGCCCACGGTGATCGGGGTGAAGCCCCATACCAATATTTACCAAGGCACAGCTTGCATTTAAAAGGTTTTTTTGACGCTCCTGGGAAATTCCATCCATATCAAGCGGTAAAAAGCCTACAAGCCATTTATATGCCTCATCGGTAAAGTTTAGCGCCGCTTTATCAAGGTGTAATATTGCACGAATTCCATCTGAAAGCGGCTTTTCGTTAAACCCTAAATTATCGGTCAAAACCCCTTCCCGTAGGCCATATGATGAAATAACTATTTCTTTGGGTTTGCCAATTTCGATAATCTCACTCATCAAAAGTGCGGCATAGGGAAGTGAATCTGCACGTCTTTGCGAGATACCCCGCACTTTTTCAATGGTTTTGCGGCTTAGGCGGATTACAAAATTACAAAATTCCCGCATTTCACGGGCATCAATTGTATAATTGTTCAATACTTTTAATGGATAGTTTCTATGATCCATGTGCATTTGTGCAAGATTACGCCACGCACCACCAACGGCATGAAACTCATCACCGGCACAAAGTTTCAATGCCTGTGATTTTTCGAGAACTGCGCGAATTGTTTTTCGAACTTGTTCAACATTTCCGCCGATTTCACGGATTGAAGCAATATCGCCAATCGCCAATGGGCCAAGCTTATGTGATTCTTTGAATGATGCACTTTTCAAATCCACCAATTCAAGGCTAGAGCCACCCAAATCACCCATAATACCACTTGCATTCGTGGTTCCAGATTTCACACCAATTGACGAATAATACCCTTCTTCAGAGCCATCAATCAAACGGACAGGAATCCCAATAACATTTTTAATATAGGCAATAAATTCTGCACCATCACTGGCATCACGTGATGCCGCAGTTGCAATAGCATCAACCGATTCAATTTTTAAGTTATCAATCAATAACTTATAACGCTTTATTGAATTAATCGCCAAAGCAACGCCGGGTTCATATAATTTCCCCGTTTCGCTAATGCCACGCCCCAATGCAGCAAGCACTTTTTCATTGTGAATCGGGATGAAGGTCTTACCGACAATAAGATAAATTACCAGACGAACAGAGTTTGAACCAATATCAATCACTGCATGCCGGTAGCCGGTATAATTATTAGTGTCATACACAAGATTCATTACGAAGAGCGTCTTTGCCTTGGTTTTTTGAGTGCTTTAATAGCACTTCCCCGTCCTGACAAGCTTGGATTTGAAATAAAATACTCATGCGCAGAAAAAGCATGCCCATCTTCACAATGGCGTTTTTGATATGTGCCATCTGAATTCATTATCCAACTTTGGGCAACATCATTCAAATAGGTTACCATAATTTCTTCTAATATTTGGCGATGAACCGTTGGATTACAAATTGGAACCAGTGTTTCAACCCGTCTTTCAAGGTTTCTTGTCATCCAATCTGCCGAAGAAATAAATACTTTGGCGTCTTTGCTTGGTAGCTCTTTTCCTGCGGCAAAGCAGACAATCCGTGAGTGTTCAAGGAAGCGACCAATCACCGATTTAACATTAATATTTTCAGACAATCCCCGAACCTGCGGTCTTAAGCCGCAGACGCCGCGAATAATAAGTTCAATCTTAACCCCCGCTTGTGAAGCCTCATATAATTTATCAATAACCTCTGGATCGATTAAGGCATTTAGCTTTGCCCAAACCCCTGAAGGCAAACCTGCTTTGGCATTTTTAATCTCATCATCAAGATGCGCCAATAAGGTTGTTTTCAACGTAAGTGGTGACATCTTTAATTTTTCAAGCTCTTGCGGCATCGCATAGCCCGTAACATAATTAAATAGCCGTCCGGCATCGCGCCCCAAAGCTTCATCGGCGGTAAATAGTGATAAATCTGTATAAATTTTCGCGGTAATTGGGTGATAATTACCAGTTCCAAAGTGGGTATAGGTTCGGAACTTCTTTCCCTCTTTGCGGACAACTAATGAAACTTTGGCATGGGTTTTTAAATTTAAAAAACCAAACACAACGTGAACGCCCGCGCGTTCCAAATCCTGCGCCCATTTTAAATTTGCTTCTTCATCAAAGCGCGCCTTGATTTCAACAATTGCGGTAACTAGCTTGCCACTTTCTGCCGCCTCAATTAGTGCCGCAACAATCGGGGAATTGGCCGATGTCCGATAAAGCGTCTGTTTAATCGCAACAACATTTGGGTCTTTTGCGGCTTGGCGAATGAATTGCACCACCACATCAAAAGTTTCAAATGGATGGTGAACCAAAATATCCTTGGCCCGAATCGCGGCAAAGGCATCATCCCCAAATTCGCGGATACGCTCAGGGAAGCGTGGCACGAATGGTTTGAATTTCAAATCTGGCCTATCTTCAGGAATTAATTGCGATAATTGCGCAATCCCCAAAATACCGTCAACCACCACCACATCGCGGGTATGAACATTCATCTCTTCACGGATAAATTCACGCATATCCTCGCTCATATTGGCGTCCACTTTTAGACGCACCACTTCACCACGACGACGCTCTCTCAAGGCGGCTTGAGCTTGTAAAATAAGATCCTCCGCCTCTTCTTGCATCTCAATATCGCTATCACGAATAATGCGGAATGTGCCAGATGCCACAACTTCAAACCCCGGAAATAAGGCATCGGGGAAAAGCTCAATAACGGTTTCAAGCGGCACAAAATAGCGGATATTACGTTCCCGCTTAAGCTCAATAAAGCGCGGTATCATTTGCGGGATTGGCACAAGTGCGTTCATCTGCTTTCCGTTGTCGGTTCTCGAAAGTGCAAAAGCAATCGCAAAGCCCAAATTCGGAATGAATGGGAATGGATGCGCAGGGTCAACCGCAAGCGGGGTAAGAATTGGATAAATTTCTTCCATAAAATGCTTGCGCAATTCACTTGTGTCAAATTCAAGCGCTTCTTTTAAATTTAGCACCTTGAAGCCAGCTTTTTTAAGCTCAACCTGCAACTCACGCCACAATGTTTGTTGGCGCTGCATAAGGCGACCCGCAACTTGGTTGATACGTTCCAGCTGCTCGGTAGGTAAAAGGCCGTCCGCCGATAATACTTTGCTTTTGGTTTTTAATAATTCGCGTAAACCCGACACACGAACCATATAAAATTCATCAAGGTTATTGCCACAAATTGATAAGAATCTAAGGCGTTCCATAATCGGGTGATTTGGATTATTTGCCTCTTCTAACACGCGGGCATTGAATTCAAGCCACGAAATCTCACGGTTAATGTAGCGCTCTTCAGGGGCAGTGAATTTTTCTTTTTCATCCACAATTTCAAGTGTCATCGAATATATCTTGCTCAATATGTTTATTGCCAAAGCCGCAAATGATCTTATCAATATCATCTGCCGTCAGGCTTTTATTAGAATTGCAATATTCATCTATAAAGTCAAAAAATTTAAATATGGTGACTAGATTAAAATTTATCTGCTTATAAAATTGTTTTTGTGCGTCTTTTGGTGTTTTTATCCCACGTGGATTTGCCCAATCATTCCAAATATTGATAAATTCCGCCTGTTTTAAATCGGGCAGGTTAAATTTAATAATATTGTCAAAACGGGATTTTAAGTCGGGCTGTTCGATATTGCGAATTTTACCGATGAAAAGAAACACCCCTTCATTACGTTCTGATTTATAGAAATATTCAAGCGCTTGTTGATTATTCAAAATATCAAAATCTATTGCAGGAATATTTTTTAAGCCACGAATTAATTCCGCCTTAAAACCCTCATCAGCGATTACTAAAAACGCAATATTCCCCAACCAGTTTTCAGGATTTATAAATTTTGCAATTGCATTCGCATAATGTGAATGCAGCAAATCAATCAATTTTGGCAAATGGGCATCGCCAAAATCAAAACCTAACTGTGGTATGTTTTCTTTTTGCATGAATAAATGTGGAAAATTTCAAAATTATCTTTAATAGCGTTCTTAGTTTAACTAACAAAATGTAGTTTTCAAATGCCAGATAACATAAACACTAACAACAATAATCACAATACAGGCCTTACCTATAAAGATGCGGGCGTTGACATTGATGCCGGCGAGGAATTGGTACGCCGCATTTCACCACTTGCCAAGGCAACAAACCGTCCTGGTGTTATGGGTTCTTTGGGCGGCTTTGGTGGTCTATTTGATCTTAAAGCAGCGGGATTTAAAGACCCTGTATTGGTTTCAGGAACCGATGGCGTTGGCACCAAGCTTGAGATTGCGATTGAAACCGGAAATCACGGTACAATTGGTCAAGATTTGGTTGCAATGTGTGTGAATGATGTCTTGGCACAGGGTGCGCAGCCTCTATTCTTCCTTGATTATTTTGCCTGCTCAAAACTGGATGTTGAAGTGGCAACTTCTGTGGTGGCGGGCATTGCCGATGGCTGTAAACTTGCTGATTGCGCATTAATTGGGGGTGAAACCGCCGAAATGCCTGGCATGTATGAAGATAAAAAATACGACCTAGCAGGGTTTTGTGTCGCCGCCGCCGAGCGTGAGGCACTTATCCCCCTTCATGATAAAATGCACTCCGGTGATTTATTAATCGGTCTTACTTCGTCTGGCCCTCACTCAAACGGTTATTCACTGGTTCGCAAAATTGTTGAACGTTCTGGTCTAAAATGGTCGGATGCCGCACCATTTGCATCAGAAAAAACCTTGGCCGAAGCCTTGCTTGAACCAACCCGCATTTATGTTAAATCAGTTATGCCATTGATTAAAAATGGCTGGATTAAAGGTTTGGCACATATTACCGGCGGCGGCCTAACCGAAAATACCCCACGCATGTTACCAGATACACTTGCGCCACAATTTGATTATGAGGCATGGGAATTTCCACCTGTATTCAAATGGTTACAAGAAGTTGGTAATGTATCAACCACTGAAATGCACCGCACATTTAATTGTGGCATTGGACTTGTTCTTTGTGTTGATGCCGCGCATTTGGATGTTGTGCTTGGTGCATTGTTCGCAGCAGGTGAAGAGCCAATGGTAATTGGGCAATTGGTGGCAAATAATGGCTAAAATGCGTGTTGTGGTTTTGGCTTCTGGGTCAGGCTCTAATTTTCAGTCAATTATAAATTTTGCGCAAAATGATGCAAGTTTTGAAATTGTCGGTCTTATTGTCAATGTCCCCGAGGTAAAGGCAATTGAACGCGCCAAATTGGCAAATATTCCATCCAAACTTATCAATCACAAAGATTACGCGACCCGCACCGATTTTGAAGCCGCGCTGCATCAAGCATTATTGGATTTCAATGCCGAGCTTGTGGTTTGTGCAGGCTTTATGAGGATTTTACAAGCAGAATTTGTTGAAAAATGGGAAGGCCGTATGATTAATATCCACCCTTCTCTATTACCGAAATATAAAGGTCTTCATACCCATCAACGTGCAATTGATGCCGGCGACAAAATCGCGGGATGCACCGTCCACTTTGTTAATGCCGGCGTTGACGAAGGCGCAATCATCGGTCAGGCCGAAGTTGAAATAATGGATAATGATGATGCCGATACACTTGCAAATCGTGTAATTATCAAAGAGCATTTGCTTTACCCACTATGCGTTGAAGCTGTGGCATCTCATAAAATAAAATTAGAAAATGGCGCTTGCTTAAACGATGGTAAGCAAGAAATTATAAAAATATAATCGAGGGATAAGATGATATGAAAAATACCAAATTGAAACTTTGCACATCATTTTTTAGCATTGGCCTTTTAAGCCTTGCATTATTTGGCACGGCACAGGCAGAAGATATTAAAGATTTTCCAAACCTTGCCCGCTTTCAGGCAGAAAACACCCAAATACAAAATGCAAAACCCGATAAAGCTCGTGTGGTTTTCATGGGTGATTCCATCACACAATTTTGGGACACAGGTGCACAAAATATCTTTAATAACCAACATTTTATCAATCGCGGGATAAGTGGTCAAACCACTTCGCAAATGTTGTTGCGGTTCCGTCAGGATGTTGTGGCACTTAAACCGCAAAAAGTTGTTATTCTTGCGGGTACTAATGACATTGCTGGTAATACTGGCTCGGTAAGTCTTGAAACCATTATGGGCAATATCAAATCCATGGCAGAAATTGCCAAGGCGAATAAAATTGAGGTTGTGCTTTGTAAATTATTGCCGGCCGATCATTATTATTGGTCACCAGACATCAAACCAGCGCCACAAATTGCCCAATTGAATATTGAAATTGTTAAATATGCCAAGGCAAATAATCTTAAAGTGATTGATTATTATACCCCTATGGTCAATGAAAAAGGCGGCCTTAAAACCACCCTTAGCGGTGACGGGGTTCACCCCAATGCCGAAGGCTATAAAATCATGAAAGCCTTGGTTGAAACTACGATTTCTAAATAACTATTTTATTTACTAATCAAAATAATGTGTGTAGCATTATTGCATGGCATTATGGTTCAAAAATTTGGTATTTATCCCGTTGCTGGCATTGGCTTTAATGCTTGGCAATGGGTATTATCATTCATGTGACCTCGTTATGCCGCAGCATAAAGCAATGCAAATGGCTTCTGAAATGCCATGCCACGATATGGCGGCGGCAAAAATGCCTGACCATAAAAAAGCGGATAATCATCAAAAGAATTGTTGCGATACAGGGTGCAATTGTTCTTATGGTCATTGCAATGGCACTATTGCAATTACAGCGCCAAATTTTGCAATCATCCCACAATTCATTGGCAATATCCAAAGCCCACAGGCAATGGCCTTTGCGATTATAACCACGCAAGCGCCTCCCGAACGACCGCCGAAAGATTTTTCCTGATTATGAGTTCGCGCAAAACACTTTGCGCTTTTGTAAATTTTTCAGGAAATAATATAAATGAGAATAATAGAGATTGCCAAATTAATTTTGGCATTTGGTTTTGCCTTGCCGATCATGGCACATGCAGAAACCAAAGAATATAATCTGGTAATTGCCAGACAAAATGTGACGATAAACGGTGTCACATCAAATAAAATCACCATTAATGGCACCCTTCCCGGCCCTGTATTACGCTTTAAAGAGGGTGATGATGCAATCATTCACGTAACTAATAATATGCCTGAAGACACATCCGTTCATTGGCATGGTCTTATTGTGCCGGGAAACATGGATGGCGCACCGGGGTTTAATGGCACAATGCCAATAAAGCCGCATGAGACATTCACCTATCAGTTCCCAATAAAGCAATCGGGAACATATTGGTATCATTCCCACACCTTGGGGCAAGAGCAAGAAGGTCTTTATGCCGGAATAATTATTAACCCCAAGGAAGAAACAATAAAATCAGATCGCGAATATGTGGTTCTATTATCTGATTATAAGCATGAAAGCGCAAAGCAGACTTTGCAGCATTTAAAATCCTCATCGGATTATTATCAATATCACCGCAAGACCATTATTGATTACTTCAAAGATGCCAAAGAAAACGGAATTGTGGCGGCAAGTAAAAACTCTTTAGACTGGGGTAAGATGCGAATGCTACCCACAGATTTATCGGACGTAACTGGATATGACTTTTTAATAAATGGCATGACCCCAAATGAAAATTGGACAGGGCTTTATAAAAAGGGTGAAAAAATTCGCCTGCGTTTTATCAATGCCTCCGCCATGAGCATGTATGACGTTCGCATCCCTGGACTAAAAATGACAATTGTTCAAGCCGACGGGCAAGATGTTGAACCATTTGCGGTTGATGAGTTCCGCTTTGGTAATGCCGAAACCTATGACGTAATTGTCGAACCAAAGGATGACAAAGCCTATACAATTGCGGCCGAACCAATAGACCGCACAGGTTTTGCCATTGGTACACTTGCCGCATTCATGGGGCAAAAAGGTGAAATGCCGGCTCCACGCCCCCGCGCCCTGCTTACCATGGCGGATATGAATATGGAATTGATGATGAAGGACGACCCCAATATGGATATGTCCAACATGCCGCCAAGTGGTTGGGCCAATGCCAATGCGCCAGAGGGAACAAAGATTTTGGACTATTCCGACCTTCGCTCCCTTAAGCCACAAAGTGACCTGCGGGAGCCAACACGGGATATAGTGGTTCGTCTCGGTGGCAATATGGAGCGCTATATTTGGACTATGGACGGGCATGTGTTCGACCCCAAACGCGGCTTCAAAGTCGATTTTAACGAGAGGGTTCGCCTTACATATATTAATGAAACCATGATGGCGCATCCAATTCATTTACATGGAATGTTTGTGCAACTCGAAAACGGTCAAGACATGGATAAATTGCCAAGCAAACATACGGTAATTGTCCCGCCGGGGAAAACATTGTCGGTTTTGCTAACTGCCGATAATCCAGGGGATTGGCCATTTCATTGCCACCTATTTTTCCATATGGCGAGTGGGATGATGACCCAAATTTCTGTGGCGCAACCAGATGCCCCCAAAATACAATGCCCCAAATGGATATGCCTGCAATGAAGCATGGAGGGCATAATGAACATTAGGTTTATTGCCATTATGGCATCCTTAGCACCAACTTTGGCATTTGCAGAAACGGCGCATAACCATAATCATTTGGGCGGGAATAGTATTTTCCCCTATCACTCATTCACTCTTGAAGCCGACTATGGACAAGACAAAACCAATTGGGATTTGGACGGCTGGGCCGGTGGTGATTATAATAAACTATGGCTTAAATCCGAAGGGAATGTCGAAAATGGCAAAATTAGTGATTCAAACCTTTGGGCATTATATAGTCGCAATATCGCAACCTTCTGGGATGCACAAATTGGTTTGCGCTACGATCCAGAAATCAAGGCACAGCAACGCGAAAGCAGCTATGCAGTCTTTGGGGTAAATGGTCTTGCACCGTTTTTCTTTGAAACCGAGGCCTATGGCCTTTTGCGTGATGATGGTCTCTTTAGCATTCACCTAAAGCAGGAGAATGATATTTTAATCACCAATCGCCTTATCCTTAGCCCGTCTTTGGCTTTGAATATCAATTCGCGCAATGATGCGAAATATCTTATCGGTTCTGGTTTATCCGATGCAGAAGCAAAACTAATGCTGCGCTATGAATTTACGCGGGAATTTGCGCCCTATGTTGAATATTCATATGAACGGAAATTCGGCAAAACCGCAAAGCTTTATGATGCAATCTATGAACCAACATCATCCGATGTTTTCAGGCTTGGTATAAGATTTAAATTCTAGGCATAAAAAAACCCCGCCGAATTGGCGGGGTTTTGTTTTAAAAGAAGCCGAATATTATTCAGCGTCTTCAAATACTGGACCAGAGTCTTGACCTTTTGCATCAACATCACGGTCAACAAATTCGATAACAGCAACAGGTGCGTTATCGCCATAACGGAAACCAGCCTTCATAATGCGAAGGTAGCCGCCTTGGCGTTCTTTGTAACGTGGTGCGATTACGTCGAATAGTTTTTTCGCTTGGGTTTCATCGCCCATACGAGACATAACGATACGACGGTTAGCAAGACCGCCTTTTTTAGCCAAAGTAACCAAACGCTCAACAACTGGGCGAAGTTCTTTTGCTTTTGGCAAGGTGGTGGTGATTTGTTCGTGCTTAATCAATGAAGCAGCCATATTTGCAAACATTGCCTCACGGTGCTCGTGAGTACGGTTTAGTTTGCGATGTCCATGTGCGTGACGCATATTTCTCTCCTAAAGCTGTAAGTTTCCAAAAGGACTTTACAGCAGTCTAATTACATTTGATCTTCGAATTTCTTTGCAAGCTCATCAATATGTTCAGGCGGCCAATTTGGTGCGTCCATACCAAGGTGCAGACCCATTTGCGCCAAAACTTCTTTGATTTCGTTCAGTGACTTACGACCGAAGTTAGGCGTGCGAAGCATCTCACCTTCGGTGCGTTGAATAAGGTCGCCAATATAAATGATATTGTCGTTTTTCAAGCAGTTTGCAGAACGAACAGAAAGTTCCAATTCCTCAACACGTTTAAGAAGACCTGGATTGAACGGAAGTTCAGGACGGGTATCTTCTTGTTTTTTGCTTTTTGCTTCTTCAAAGTTGATGAATACTTCAAGCTGATCTTGAATGATGCGTGCCGCATATGCAACTGCATCCTCTGGGCTGATTGCACCATTGGTTTCAACATCAAGGATAAGACGGTCATAATCAAGAACTTGACCAGAACGTGTATTTTCAACTTTATAAGCAACGCGTTTAACCGGGCTATAAAGTGCGTCAACCGCGATAAGACCGATTTGCGCATCTTCAGGACGGTTAGCAGCAGCAGAAACATAGCCTTTGCCAGCTTCAACAGTGAATTCCATACGGATTTCAGCGCCATCATCAAGTGTGCAGATAACATGATCAGGGTTCAAGATTTCAATATCTGACCCAACATCAATTTGACCCGCAGTAACTTCACCCGGGCCAAGTGCACGAAGTAACATTCTTTTTGGACCATCAGAGTGCATAACAAGAGATACGCCTTTGATGTTCAAAACCATGTCCGTTACGTCTTCACGAACGCCAGTAAGTGAAGAGAACTCATGCAAAACGCCGTCAATCTGAACCGAAGTAATCGCAGCACCGCGTAGTGAAGATAACAACACACGACGAAGAGCGTTACCAATGGTCATACCAAAGCCACGTTCAAATGGTTCTGCAATCAATTTTGCTTTACGCTTTGGGTCGAAACCGTGTTCAACCACAGGCTTATCAGGGCGGATAAGCTCTTTCCAGTTTTTCTCTAATACTGGGGGCGTATTTTCTTCAGTAGTCATTTTTAAACCAATTTCTGTTTTAATTTAAAACAATGCCAAAATGGCGCGAAACAATAGAAAAATCAACTATTAGACGCGGCGGCGTTTTGGCGGGCGGCAACCATTGTGTGGGATTGGGGTTACGTCACGAATAGAAGTAACAGTAAAGCCAACAGATTGTAACGCACGAAGCGCGCTTTCACGACCTGCACCAGGGCCACAAACGGTTACCTCAACGGTGCGAAGACCGTGTTCAGCAGCCTTACGACCAGCTTCTTCTGCCGCAACCTGTGCCGCATAAGGGGTTGACTTACGAGAACCTTTAAAGCCCATCATACCAGCGGAAGCCCAAGAAATTGTATTTCCTTGCGCATCAGCAATAGTCACCATTGTGTTGTTGAAACTGGCGTTAACATGAACAACACCAGATGAAATATTTTTACGTTCTTTACGCTTAAGGCGAGTAGTATCTTTTGCCATTTGTCTTCTCAAACTCTATCTATTTACGAGCTGCTTGTTTTTTGCCCGCGATTGGTTTTGCAGGACCTTTACGGGTACGCGCGTTGGTGTGGGTACGCTGACCGCGAACCGGAAGACCACGACGATGGCGAAGACCGCGATAGCAGCCCAAGTCCATAAGACGTTTTACGTTTACCGCAGTTTCACGACGAAGGTCACCTTCAACCATATAATCACGGTCGATGGTTTCGCGGATTTGCAATACTTCTGCGTCAGTCAATTGATTAACGCGACGTTCTGCGGTGATGCCTACTTTATCACAGATTTCCTGCGCCAACGCAGAACCAATGCCGTGAATATATTGAAGCGCGATCACAACGCGCTTGTTAGTTGGGATATTGACGCCAGCTATACGGGCCATTAACACTCTCCAGTTTTAAACCAATTTGGAGTTCATTGAAAACCCAACCCCCGAATCAATTTCGGAATTTGAATGTCCAAAAAGCGCAACTGTAAATCACCCTACGCCATCTATCAAAGATTGGAATCAACAGGTCAAGCAGTTGCGCAAAACGCCAAAACAAATTGTGAAGGGTCTCTTTACATTATCTTTACAATTGGTCAAGGTGTCGCAACTGTAAAAAGTTGTGAAGCAATAAAGAGTAAACGGTTAGCCATCAATGTGTAGTAACACAGTCAAGAATATATTCAAAATCTGAAGCAAATCCCTCATTGACAACTTTTAATTTTAAATTGTCAACTTTAGCCCCTTCGAGGCAAGTTCATTGGCAAAGGGGAAGCAAAGCTTTAACTCCTTCCCTTGAGGGAAGGTGGATTTTGACCATAGGTCAAAAGACGGAAGGGTGAATGGCAGGAATTGGGAATCAGCTGCGTTAGTTATAAATTCAATGTCGCCAACCCCCTTCACCCGCTACGCGGGAGCTTCCCCGCAAGGGGGAAGCAATGCCCCCTCCGAATTGCTTCGCAATCCACCTCCCCCGCTGACGCAAGGGAGGACGCACTTATGCTCCCCTGTTTACGGGGGAGCTGGCACGAAGTGACTGAGGGGGCAAAAGAATATCACCCCTCTTGTTTTTTCCCTTATAATATAGACATATCGTCCAAAACAGAATCCTGAGGTGGGCTCTAGAATGTCAGGAAATGTCAGGGTTTTGCGGGAGTGGTAAATTGCTTTGTAATGTCAACAAATGTCAACATTTTTAAGGAGGTGAAAAATGCGTGCCAATAATCAAAATATGCAATTGATTAATAATGGTTTTATTGGGGAAAGATTTTGTTACAAAGGGGTAAAAATGGTTATATAATGTTAGATATTTGGTTTTAATCAACGAGATACCGGACATTTTTCTTGCAGAAAAATTCCGGTATGACAAAATTCGTAATTCGTAATTCGTAATTCGTAATTCTATTCCGCGCCGCCAAACATTGCCGACCATTCGGCGACTTGTTCGTCTTCGATTTTTTGGAATAATAAATCAGGAACTTCAAACTTATGACCAACTGGCAAGATTTCAAGCCACCCTTCCCCATCCGTCCAAACGCGTTTTTCACTTGCCACACCAAGCGCATCCAAAACGCGGGTCGCGGTTGCCGGAACAAATGGAAGTGCCGCAATCGCGAACAATGCCACAAGGTTTAGGCCGATACGAACACCAGTTGCAGAATCGCTCATGTCGGTTTTAAACAGTGTCCATGGTGCTTTGGTTTGCAGATATTCGTTGCCAAGAACCCATAAAGCACGGGTTTCGGCGGCCGCTTTGCGGAATTCCATTTCCTCATGATATTTGGTGATTTCAGCAAGTTTTTCGGAAATCGCCTTAATCAATTCACCTTCCAATTCGCCATGCGCCCCACCTTCTGGGATGGTTGCATCGAATTTTGAATTGGTAAATTTGGTAATACGGTTCACAAAATTACCGAATACATTTGCCAAATCGGAATTAACGGCGGCTTGGAAACCTTCGAGGGTGAATGCAGCATCCGAAGATTCGGGCGCATTCGCCATTAAATACCACCGCCAATAATCACCCGCCACCAACTCAAGTGCTTTATCCATGAAAATACCGCGCTTTTGGCTGGTGGAGAATTTACCGCCATACCAAGTAACCCAGTTAAATGCCTTTAGGCGGTCAACAAGTTTCCAAGGTTCTTTTGAGCCAAGCAATGTAATCGGGAATGAAACAGTATGGAATGCAACATTATCTTTGCCCATAAACTCAACATAAATAACGTCTTCGGCGCCCTTATCTTTGCGCCACCAACGTTCCCAATTTTCGCCGTTTTTCGCCGCCCATTCCTGCGCTGCACCAATATATTCAATTGGCGCATCAAACCAAACGTAAAAAACCTTATCCTCGAACCCCGGGCGCGACACGCCATTTTGGGCAACCGGCACACCCCATTTAAGGTCACGTGTAATCGCCCTATCCTGCAAACCTTCATCAAGCCATTTATAGGCGATGGATTTTGCAAGGTGCGGCCAATCTTTTGCCGCATCAACCCATGCGCGGATTTCCGCTTCCATCAATGGCTGACGCAAGAAAAGATGCGCAGTATCACGCGGCTCAACATTAGTTGAACCAGAAACTTTTGAACGTGGATTAATCAAATCAAGAGGATCTAGCAAAGTGCCACATGAATCACATTGATCCCCACGCGCACTGTCATAACCACATTTTGGGCAAGTTCCCTCAACATATCTATCCGGCAAAAAGCGTTTATCATCAATGGAATAGATTTGTTTGCTTATACGTTCTTCTAGCAAGCCGTTTTCTTCAAGACGCGCGGCAAAATGTTGGGTGAGTTCACGGTTTTCAGCCGATGAAGAACGACCAAAGTGATCAAATGAAAGATTAAACCCCTCACCAGCGGCTTTTTGAATTTCATGTTGCTCAAGGCAATATTGCTCCACAGTTTGGCCCGCTTCTGCGGCGGCCAATTCAGCGGGTGTTCCATGTTCATCAGTGGCGCAAAGGAATAAAACCTCATGCCCCTGAAGCCGTCTGAAACGGGCGTGAACATCGGCCGGAAGCATCGAGCCGGCAAGATTGCCAAGGTGCTTGATGCCATTAATATAAGGAAGTGCGGAGGTAATAAGGAATCTTTGCTTTGTCATGATGCGCGCTTATGCCAAAATAAGCCCTAATTATAAAGCACTTTTTGCAAATTATGGGCAACTTATGTGCCTTAAAGCCAAAACATTGCTTCGATTTTGCCTTAAATCATAATTATTTGGCCCCTGTGGCAACTCATCACCACTAAGGCCATGCCATAATGCAAGGTTAAATTTATTGGTGTCGAGGCGATCTTCAAGGCTAAAATTCTGTCCTTGCATTGCATTGGCCCAGTAATTAGCGCTTTGTGGTTTGCAAGTTTGGGAAATTTTAATCGCAAACCTGTCTTCTGATATTGGCAGATTGGTGGTTTTTAAAACCTGTGATGCAACCGCCTTATAATTCCAATCCTTTTGATTAATATCAAAAGCATCGGCCATAGGCACGGCAAACGCATCATTGACCCCAAGCGGCTTTAGCCCAAGCACTTCTTCCATGGTGCGCAAAATACTTACCGTAGTATAACGGCTTGAAATCAAGGCTTTTTGCTTAACATATGGACCGATAATAAATGCGACAGAACGCCTTGCATCAACGTGATCCGCACCATTTTGCGCGTCATCTTCGATAACAAATATTAGAGTGTCATCTTTATATTTGGAATTTGCAACTTTTTCGACCAAAAGACCCAAGGCAAAATCATTATCCGCCATTTGGGTTTCAACACTATTCACGCCATCGATTGCCGTTTTAAAATCGCCAAAATGGTCATTGCCAATTCGCAAAAGGCTCAAGGTTGGTAAATTGCCATTTGTTTGAAATTCATCAAACTCCCGCGACCATTCTTGAATGCGCCAATAATCGGGGAAGTTAAGATCAAAACCACGGTAATATTCATCAGAGCGGGTGGATAATGCCTTGTCACCAGAAAAATAAACTGTCAGCTTTTGTGAATATGGGTCATGTATTGGCGGGATGCCTTTGCCGTCTTTATTGTCATAAACAAATTCATTGGCAAAGCCATAATTACGAACACTAAGACCGGCACGAAGTGCTTGATACCATATAAAACCTTCGTTTTCGTCATTATCATCATCACCATCTGGACCAGTTATTTGGCGTTTTCCTGGCAAGACATCGTCGTCATCAATCGCTTTGTAATTAAGTTTTTTGCGTTCTTTTGGTGGCACAGAGGTATTTAAATTTCTACTTGAACCTTCTGAATCATATGCAAGGCCACGCCCCGAATAATTAACTGGTGCAGTCTTTTCCAAAATATCGGTTGCCCGTGCAGCGGTTGACCATGACCAACCAGTGCTTGATTGCTCACCGCTATTATAAAAATTGTCAAAAGTCACAAAATTACGCGCCAACGAATGATGATTCGGGCTAAGACCTTCACCAAGAATTGCAAGTTTGGGGTCACCATTACCAATTTCCAAATCACCCAATATTTGGTCATAGGTGCGGTTTTCTTTAATAATGAAAATTACATGTTTAATTTTCGTCCGCACCAAAGACATTTGATTTACCGACTGCGCCATTTCAACTTTGCGATTATAGCCAATATTTTGTGCGACTTGTTTTGTTAATTTTGCGCGCTCTGCAATGGTTGGCAATTTAAACTGCATAAAACCTGCTTTTTCCAATTGGAAAATATATTGATTATTTGCCCCACACGCCGCCGCTTGCGACATGGTTGAGGCAACTTTTGGCTGGCACCCCATCTTGTTTGGACCAGGAGGTGATTTTCGATTGGCAACAAAAACCATTTTTGAACTAGAATCATATGCAATCGCACTCGGATACCATGCAGTCGGCATCATGGCCTGTGTACCTTTTTGGGTATCGAGCAATGCAATCGCATTTATCCCACCCAAAGTAAGCAAAAATTGACCAGTGCCAATCTGCGCAATATTATTTATATTCAAACCTTTAGGGAGTTGTTCTGAACCTTTTATTGGCAAAGAAACCCGAATTTCTTTTTTTAATAAAAAACTGTTTGCATCAAAAATTGCCACACGGTCGCTATTATCTTCGACGACCAATAGATTTTTGCGCGCTTTATCAATCATGATTGCCGTTGGTTCACCCAAAACAGGCTGTCTTTTAATGATGTTTATTTTGCCATCGGCTATTTTTGCCAAAACAATCTCGCGGTCGCGTGCGGCACTTATGAACGCGCTTTGATTATCGCGCCATGTAATTCCAAACGGGAACTCACCGCCTGCAACACCAATTTTTTCGGCATCAATTTTCCCGGGACGCAAATCTTGTTCCCCAATTAATTTACGATTAGTGGCATCAATCAATGAAACTGAATCATTATAATAATTGGCAATTAATAGATATTTTCCATCGGGACTAAAGCCAAGACCCGCGACCTGTGGCTTTACCTCAAGGCCAATACCTTCTTTATGGTTTAGCTTTACAGGCTCACCCGATGCAGAAAGCTTGCCATTTTGCAAATCATAGAAACGAACACAATCATCAACACCCCCAGAAACGGCAATTGATTTGTTATCAGGTGTCCATGCAATTCCATAAAAAGCATTTTCTGTGGTTATCACTTGTGAAAGTTTTGCACCATCTTTGCCGACAGAATAAAGAAATATATATTGTTGCGATTGTTCTTTATTAACCTTGCCATCAGTGTCATTATATTTATTGAAGCCACTTGTTAAAACCGCAAGCCATTTTCCATCACCGCTAAGCGCCATATTGGATGCGCCGTCAGCAATATATTCAGGATGCGGCCCAATCCCCACTTTTAAAGGTGAAAACCTTGCACCACGTATCGCATTAGGCGTTATTTTCTGCCCTGTAGGTAAATCCTGTGCCACGCTAATTACAGGAAACAAAATCAAACTAGTGGCGCACCAAAAGAAAAATACGGGGCTTTTGTACATTTTTTATCCAATACAAATTAAATATGCAAAACTTATCCACCTAAAAAGCACATTTTTGAATGACAAATATAACAAACAGGCTGAAATTTTCAGCGATTACTGAAAAAAGTTATGATAAAGCACTTGCATAGATAAAAATAATTCGCCATTTAGCAGCACTCAATATGTGCCGGCTTAGCTCAGCAGGTAGAGCACTCGATTTGTAATCGAATGGTCGCGGGTTCGATTCCTGCAGCCGGCACCACTTCCAAAACAATTAAACCTTATCTCTACCTACTTTTGTGTTTTCCTAAAAACGTAGAATGATACTATTGCATTACGCCATATCTGATTGTTTTTACCGCATAAATAAAACCATAAAAATTATATGGTTTTTAATTGCAAACCACGACAGAAACTATTATAAATGCCAACCTATACCTTTAGTTTCAGGAGTGGTGATATGGTAGAAAATAATATTGGCAATCAAAAACAGAATAACAAAAAATCTGGCTTTAATATTTTGGGTATGATTGTATTTATTTTCGCGGTTTCCGCCGGCGGCTTTATCGCAAAAAACTATATTAATCCTAAAATCAACGGATCGGTAAATCAGATGGCAAATGATTTGGCCGTTAAAAAAGATGCCACTGAACAAGCGCAATCAGTTGCCGATCAAAACGCTGATTCACAAAAAATAATCGCGGCTTTATCGCCAAAGCTACCATTAAAAATCAATGCTTCAGTTACAATGACCAATGCAGAAGCTTTCGGCCCCGAGGTTAAATTAAAATATAAAATCACTGATAGCACAATAAATTCGGCAAATTTCAAAGACTATTGGGATAGAAACCTCAAAAGCGAATATTGTAATAATCCTGTTATTACTGAAACTTCCAAAGTTTCCCTTGAATATGAGCTTGCAAATGGCATCCCACAATCGGTTTACCCACACAAAAGCGATTGTAAATAGTATCTAACTTTTGACTTTTAAGAAATTGCGGGCGCTCTTTTCCTCGACACTTGTGTGCCAAAAATTATCAGGCCGCTTACAATTTCAAATGCCAAAACCAGTGCAAAAAAGTCATAAATATTAAATTTGTTCATTCCACCCAAAAAGCGCCCATCGTGGACTATGAACATAAACGCCTGCATATCATTGCGCCAATCGGTGATTTTTTGAATTTCTTGTTTGTTAATGTTCACAAAAACCGACTTCCCGCCAATCCCGTCACCAACTTGAGAAAATTTAACGCTATTGCCATTATCACGAATAAAGGCAGATTTTGGCATTTCACCAATTGCAAGCTTTACAACCTCCCTGCCCTGATCCAGCGACCCCAATTGTTTTGGAACATTCAGGTTTATGGCAGGAATTTCATGTGAAACATCCTTTTTATTACCGAAGCCGGAAAATAATGAAAACTCCATCATCATCGTCGTAATAATCATTATTACGAGGAATGCACTTGACCACACCCCCAAGGTATAATGCCATTTTGACATCCCATTTCCTTGATAACTCCCCTTACCAGTATAAAGCATCATTCCAGTGACGAATGCGAGTGTAAGCCCTAATGTAGTCATTACAGATAGGCTTAGATATTTCATATTAAACAAGCGAAATCCATGTATTGCATGTGCCTTTAATACAAGTGAATTTTCCCTGTCTTCCATACGGGTAATCGTCATATTGTTAGTATCAACATAAACCCGCATATTTGAGTTTTGTTTTGAATGTTGGATATCATGGGATCTTTTACCAAAACCTTGAACAACAATTTCATTCGGCCTTGCGGTTGTAATAACTTTACCATCAGATTGCATAGCAAGATTTGCAAGTTTCAATGCCTGATCCCATGAGCCTTGTTTAATTGGTTCAGCAAGTCTGACATTAGGAATTGGTTTCGATGGCAGAATGCTTCTTGAAAACTCATTAACCGCTTGAACATGGGTCAACGCAAGCGCAATAACAACCGATACCAAAATAAAGGGGGCAGTTATCAATGCTGATATTCGATGAACCCACCGAATTAAACCAGATGATTTTTTCTTTATAATTTCAGAAGAATTATCGTTTTGCATGGCTGTCCACTGCCCCATTTATAATTAGAATTTTGTATCAATGCCGAAAGTAAATGTTCGTCCGTCTGAATATTCATAATATTGATATTCACGATATATTTTATCGGTCAGATTATTCACGGCCAAATAGATTTCTGCCTTGGCTCCATAGGTTTCAGGCAACCTATATGAGATCTTTGTGTCATAGGTTGAATATGCGTTTAGATGTTTTTCAAAACTATCAATATTAGGCGTTGATAAATATTTATCGCCAATATAACGACCATTAACTGTCCAAGATAAACCGTCCAGAACCTCCCACATAAATCCGGCATTGAATTTTTGTGGTGCGGTATATGTAAGTCTTTGACCAACATTTAGTGCATTTGTATCTTTGACAATTTCAGACTGGGTATATGAATAATTTGCATATGGGTGGAATGTCTCACCAATTTTACCTTCATATCCTAACTCAAGACCGTTTACATGAACTGCGCCAAAGTTCTGCCATTGCGACTTTCCGTTTAGCACACCGGAAATTAATGCAATTTTGTCTTTATAGTCAGTCGAATATGCCGCAACATGTATTCTACCAAATGCACTATTGTGGCTCATGCCGATTTCAAATGATTTTGATTTTTCCGGTTTTAAATCTGGGTTATCGATTCTTGTATTGCTTGGGGCAACATATTTATAAGGTGTATTATATGCCGGAAGATATGCAGTACCATAAGAGATATAGAATGATGTCGCCTCATCAGCTTGGTATCTTGCACCAAATCTATAATTATAAACGTCATCTTTGCTATCTTTTACACCGGCCTTTGGAACCCCATTGATTGCATCGCCATACATTTTTATGCCGTCAAAACGGACACCGGCCAATAAGACTAATTTGCCGAATGTATATTCGTCTTGGATGAATGCAGAATTAGTGCGGGCTTTGGAAGTTGTTACAGTCATCACATCACTTGTAAGAGATTTAACATCCTGTTTTCCGTCCCCATATTCATATCCAAGCAAAAGCGAGTTATTTGTAATAAAATTCAATTCTGCACTAATGCTGGCTGTTAATGAATCACTATATCGCCCATAAGTATCACCAGATGAAACGTATTGAGAGCCTACAAGCTCGTCATAAGCAATAGCTTGGTCATTTTTCACATATCGTACATTAGAATCAATTTTGATTTTATCGCTTGGCGTATATTTATACCCCAATGTATATGCATTCCCTTTAAAATCCTGCGTGTAAAAAGGTCTGCCGCCAACAGAAAGTGAATCAGTTTTAAATGTCTGTACAGATGCAGTAAATTCATGACCTTCCGCAGGCCTAAAATGCGAAGAAAGTGACGCCTTTTTATCTTTCCAATCGCGTGGCCCTAAATCAACTTGACCAAATGCGGCAATTGTTTGCGAAATAAAACCATCACTTGAAGCGTCATAATATGACGCGCGAACATCAAAAGTTTCGTTTGCCGTGCCAATCGCAACCCCATATTTTTGTGTATTATGCGTTCCATATGACGCATGAAGTTCAGCAAGATCACCCTCTGTCCAGCGTTTAGGTACGATGTTAACCATGCCGCCAATAACGCCAGGACCATAAGAAGCCGAACCAGGGCCACGTGCAACCTCTATTCTATCAACATCCCATGGCGACATAAAATTAAGGCCACCACGCCCCATAACATTCGATATGATTGTGTCTGTTGCCATGCCATCAAGCATCAATTGCGTGGTATTACCAACAAATGAACCACCAACACCGCGAATATTTACCCCTGCGGAATGGGCAACACTGAATTGTTGCCCAATATCAACGCTTTCAATATTCTTTAATAAGTCTTGAATTTTATCAACATTTACATTTTTAATATCGTCTTTGGTGATTACGCTTACGCTTACAGGGACTTTATCTATTGGGCGTGGCGTTCTTGTTGCAGTAACAATAACAACTTCACCACTATTAACATCAGAAACACTATCTGCAAAAGATAATGACGGTACAAATGCGAAACAAATAATTGCTACGTTTTTAAATAAATCAGCTTTTTTCATAAAACCCCCATTTATGATGGGGGTTTACACCTTGGACAAATGGTAACAACTGGACGTATTGCCCAATGACACTTTGTCCAATACGGACAAAACAACAATATCTAATGTCAATTTATTGTTCATCTTATTGCAATATTAATTTGAGATATTAATTATAGTTTCCCCCAAAACTAAAATAATAATATTTGAGGAAAAATAAGAATGAAATTAGATTCTATTTGTGTGTATTGCGGCTCTTCAAACAAAGCCGATAAAAAATTTATTGATCTTGCAACAGAATTAGGGACTTTGATTGCTGAAAACGGTAAGCGCCTTGTTTATGGCGGCGGCAATGTTGGTCTTATGGGTGCTTCTTCACGCGCCGCCCATGAAAATGGCGGGCGTGTATTGGGAATAATGCCCCACTTCCTAACAAAATGGGAATTACCACATCCAGAAATCGAAACCATCATGGTTGATACGATGCACGAAAGAAAATGGCTTTTGTTTGCTGAATCCGATGGTTTCGCAGTTTTGCCAGGCGGAATCGGCACATTGGAAGAAGTTGTTGAAACCCTTTCTTGGCATAGATTGCAACTTCACCAAAAACCAATTGTTTTTGTCGATAAGGCGTTTTGGCAACCATTTGTTGACTTGGTTGACCAATTCTTCGCACACCACTTTGTTCCAGATGGTTTTGAAAGCTCTTTCTGCGTGGTTGATACTGCAGCAGAAGTAATTCCGGCAATGCAGAAAATGCTAGACGCCCAAAAAACCAAAGAAATTTATGGTGTTGTGCCTTGATGCAGATTTTTCTGCGGAAACTATGAGTTCACATATTGTAAAATTAAAAAGAAATATGTAACAAGCGGTTTCCAATTCTCGTATTTATGCCAAAGCTTTTTGCTTGGCTCACACGAAATCTAGTGTGCCTCTGTGGTGGAATTGGTAGACGCGCTCGACTCAAAATCGAGTACCGAGAGGTGTGCCGGTTCGACTCCGGCCAGAGGCACCATTTCTTTATATCACACGCTAGTTTCGCTTTGCTTGTTAAAACTTCATGATAGTTATTGTCTCGTTTTAAACACCTATCCTACATAATCAGCAAAGCCATTAATCATAATCAATTGATGCATATAATAAATTTTTTTAGAAATTACCCATTATAATTAAGCAGCTATTTTATATAGCTGTTTACAATTAAATTAGTCTATATCATAAATCCTTACTTTATAATTATATCCTATCTGATTTGATATTTATAAGTGTCACTAGATTATTAAATAAAAATGCGAACGGAAATCAAACGTGTTTTTCGAAAATATATTTGATATTGAACCTTGGGAAAAGAACTCGACAGGAATCCATCAATTAAAAAGTGGAATACATCTCTTAAGCAACAATTCTTCAATTCCTATTTGTCTTCAAATTACAAATAGCTACACAAATAAGTGTATCGAACTTTGTTGTGACATTAACAAAAAGGAATATGCGTATTTTCAAAATGGTTCATATGAAATATCAATTATTGTTGGCTCACGTGATTATGAAATTGAAGAAAAAAAAATTCAATTTACGCGTTTAAGTTTTTTTGAAAAATCCTTAATTTACGTATCAAAAGCATTTTCATTATTACGTGATGGAAATGGAATAAAATATTTATTAACACGTCTTATATCTATGTTATTTAGTAAAAATAGCTTTGGCATAAACGCAGATAACTCAGATACTATTTTGGAAAACACCCTTTGTTCACATGAATTAAAGGTAGCACTATCTCCATTTAATGATCCAACAAAATTTACTTCAAAAATTGGAATATTGTGCGAAGGAAAGGAAATTTATGCGTCCCTGAAAGATAAATTAGGATTAAAAAAAGGTGCAAACATAGGCTTTATTACAAGCAACGTTGAAGAATGCGAATATATTCTTGAAATTGGAGAAGATGATTCACTAGTTGAAGATGCATATTTTCAGGTTTGCAGGGCAATAACAAAGCACACAAGTGCAAATTTTATTATTCTTGATAAATGGATCGACAAAATACCAACGGCTTTTCCTGCATTTGACCCTATGTTATTCCAAAGATTGGGTTATTCAATACCATTATTAAGAAAAAGTGGATATGTAATTGACTACACTGCCCAGTGGAAAGATATTGAAAATAAATTTGCCAAATATTCGGCACCAATAGCAATTTCAAGTAAAATAAATAAACCTGCAATTGTCAAAAAATCACGCAATAATTTTAAGACCAGCATCATAATTCCAACTAGGGACAAAGCGAATTTACTAGAAAAATGTCTAAATAGTATATTTATCACAACCAATGACAGTGACTTTGAAATTATTATTATAAACAACGGTTCAATAGAACCAGAAACATATAATCTATTTGATAAGCATAAAAAAAACAATGTTCGTATAATAAATGCGGATTTTGAATTTAATTTTTCAAAACTATGTAACCTTGGTGCTAAATCAGCCTGTGGGAATTTATTGATATTTGTCAATAATGACATAGAGTTTATTACAAATGGCTGGCTACGCTCAATAGAAGCAATTGCAGAAAATAAAAACATTGGGGCAATTGGCGCGAGACTTTGGTACGATAATGATACACTTCAACATTGTGGTGTATATATGGGGGTCAACGATGCCTGTGGGCATGTTTTTGCAAACCTGTCTCGAGAAAAAATAAACTCACTACCCATTCTGTATTTTAATTCATTGCGCAGTGCAGTAACCGGTGCATTTTTAGCCATAACAAAGGACAAATTTGATGAAATCGGGGGCTTTGATGAGGAGCAATTTGCAATAGCTTTTAATGATATTGATTTGTGTCTCAAGCTACTAAGCAATGGCTATTATAATTGTATTTGTAACGACATCGATGCCATTCACCATGAAACCCAATCAAGAATTAAAGATACACATATTTCTCAACATCATCGTTACAACTGTGAAAAATCAAAATTTATTAAAAAATGGGATGCCTTTTTTGACAAAGATCGCTGGCTTCCAAGAATAATAAACACAAGCAGCACTACACCGAGATTTAAATAGTCTAATGCAAAAACTTTTATCCAATAAAACAACTAATCCCTTAGATACAAGTATTAAGTTTTTGGAAGCGAAAATAACAAAATAGTAAAAAAACTTTTCAGTTTTTAAACTTGCAAAACCAATATTGTTAATATAGACGCTTTGGCGGATAGCGACTCTAGATTTCAAAAGATGGATTTAGCGTCATAAAAGAGAAATATTTATGTATTCAAAAGCATTTAAAGACCTTAAAGCTGCTTTTTCATTGTGGCATGTATGGTTCTATCAGGCCTATCACGTAATTTCAGCAAAATATAAAAGAACAGCATTAGGGTCATTATGGATTTCCGGATCTATGGTTGCAACCTCAGTTTCTCTGTCCATAGTTTTTGGTGGAATATTTGGGCAAAATCTTAAAGATGCACTGCCATTCATAATGGCAGGTATCTTATGCTTTGGTTTTGCAGGATACCCGCTTGTCGAAGGACATGAAACCTTCCTAAGCAATGGCAGTATTATCAAAAATCATGCATACCCTTTCACTTTCTATATTATGGAAGGTACAACACGCAATTTTTTTATGTTCTTTCATAATCTTATTGTTTTCTATCTTGCAATGTTTATAGTTAGCGCAGCTAAAATACCGCATTGGACAATTATTCCGGCACTATTAGTGGCATGGATATATATGGCTTCTTGGGGAACCATAACTGCCATGATGGCGTCCAGATATCGAGATTTGCGGTTTCTACTTCCTTATATTGGTCAATTAATGACATTCATAACACCAGTATTTTGGAGAGCTGACCAATTAACAGGCTGGCGACGACTTATCGTTGACTTAAACCCAGTATATGGGATTTTAGAAATTGTCCGCGCTCCACTATTGGGTAATATCCCCCCCCCTCAAGCATGGCTTTTGGCAAGCATAGCAGCAGGGTCAGGCGTTATTCTATGGCTAATATTCTTCCCGCAATTGCGTCGCAGAATACCTTTTTGGGTTTAATGGATAAATCATGTCAGTAATAGAATTAAAAAACGTTTCGCTTAATTACCCAATTTATTCGATGCGTGCACAATCTTTGCGAAATTCAATCGCTAACCTTGCAGTAGGTGGCAGATTGCTAAAAGATGGTCGTGACGTGATTCATGTAAACGCATTAAACAACATTAGCTTTCAATTAAATGAAGGTGACAGGCTTGGCTTGGTTGGGCATAATGGCTCAGGCAAATCCACGCTCTTGAAAGTTCTTGCTGGTGTTTATGAACCTGATAAAGGCTCCATGAAAATAAGGGGGCGCATATCATCTATGATTGATATAAACCTTGGTGTTGATCATGAATTAACCGGTAAGGAAAACATCATTACTATGGGGCGAATGCGCGGATATACTACAAAAGAAATGCTAAATAAGATTCCTGAAATAATTGAATTTTCAGATTTGGGACAATTCATAGGATTGCCAATGAAGACATACTCTGCAGGCATGTTTACACGTTTGGTATTTGCTGTTGCCACTAGCCTTGACCCAGATATATTGTTGATGGATGAATGGATAGGTGCAGGCGATGCGGCGTTCTTTGAAAAAGCTAAAGCACGCATAAATGGTATTTTGGAGAGATCTAGAATTATGGTTCTTGCCACACACAGCTATTCATTGATTAAAGAAACCTGTAATAAAGTTTTAGTACTTAATGGTGGTGTGCAACAATATTTTGGTGATGTCAAAGATTGCGAATATATTGCTTAATTAATAACAATTTTATTTGGGATTGATACTTTGCCAACATGCACGGTCTGTCTAATTGCTAAAAATGAAGCTGCATACCTACTTGAGTGGATAGCCTACCATTCCTTGCTTGGCTTTGATGAAATCGTGATTTACGAAAATAATTCGGAAGATAACTCTTCTGAGATTTTAAACAAACTTGCTTCAAAAAAGATTATAACACACCGTCCGTGGAAACTTGGAAAAACTGAATCTCCACAAATTACTGCTTATATTCACGCTATAAAGAATGCGAAAACCGATTGGATTCTTTTTATTGATGCTGATGAATTTTTGGTATTCAATAATGGAAACCTTCAAACCATGCTAAGTGAATTGGACAGAGATAAATCTATTGGCGCAATCGGTGTAAATTGGCGGATTTTTGGGTCTGCTGGTATGGAAGCTCCAGACGGAAGGTTGGTTACAGAACGCTTCAATAAGGCATCATATCGTGATTTTGCAATGAATAATCATTTAAAAAGTTTTATTCGCGTAAAAGATGCTGGACCACATATCGATATGCACCTTAGCGATGTATCAGGCAAACGTGTTGTTTATCCAAACGGAACAGATATTGAAATAGAATCACGTGGGCGTTCAGATGGTGTAAACCACGAATATGCACAATTAAATCATTATTTCACTAAAACCATTGCTGAATATCAAATTAAGAAAAGGCGCGGGCAAGCTGGAATTGGCGAAGATTCTGAACTAAAATATTGGTATACTGATGATGCTTTCATTTATCATGACAGAAATGAAGAGGAAGATAACTCTATGGCAGGAAGCATTGAACTAATTAAGAATAAAATCGCTTATTTAATTGAATAATACAAAAACTTATTTCAAAAATGTTGTTATGTACTAGGCTTGTCAAATGAATAAACAAGGAAACTTATTTGACATTCTTTATAATGAAGGTGGTTATTTTGGCGGGTCATCTAATCAGATTGCAATAAAATCTGAACTAAATGAAAACATTAAACTAGAAACAATCTTGTTCAATTCATCATCTATTTTCAGGCAGTTAAGCAATTCAATTTGTACAGATATTAGCTTCATTGAAAAAGTAAAAATACATTGTGAGAGTATAAATAATAATTTCAAAGAATGCGCCAAATCCGCAGTTTTTGAAATCAGCAAATGCATAATAAGAGATGAAATAATATATATTGAGCACGAAGATAAATTTAAATCATTTTATCCAAGCCTTCGTGAAAATGAAATAGCTCACTTAAAGAATGCCAAACCAGAGTTGGAAAAAAGCATAAAAACCAAAAAATTTCATGATAGCAATAGAATTGTCTATTATTTAGGACAAGTTGGCGGAACAAATTATGGACATTGGTTAATTGATGTTTTACCAAAAATAAAATCGCTTATTGATGAAAAGCTTCCTACTTGCCTGCTTCTACAGTCTTATGGTGACATAGATAAAAGAAAAATTGAATCCATAAAATACCTTTGTAAAGGTTCAGATATAAAAATAAAATTTATACCTAAAGGACACGCATTTGTGTGTGAACACATAAAGTATGTTTCACCAGTATCATATCACCCTTATGTAAAAAATACTAATGCAATCAACTATTTGCGAAAAACTTTCTCAACAATCAAGAAAGATAACAATTCTATATTTGAGAAAATATTCGTTATGCGGCATAAGAAACACAAAAGACAAATCGCTAATTTAAATCAACTCTTACCAATTTTGAAAGAGCGAGATTTTAAAATCATTGACCCAGAAAATATGAGCTTTACAAATCAGGCACATTATTTCAGCAATGCAAAACTCATTATCGGTACAATGGGTGCCGCAATGTGTAACACAGTATTTTCTCCAAGCACTGCAAAGATTTTATATTTATCACCAACTGAATGGATGGAGCCATTTTATTGGGATTTGGCATCATGTATAGGGCAAGAATATAATGTTATTTATGGCAAGCGCTGTAATAATGAGGCCATTGTCCATATTGATGATTTTACAGTTGATATAATACATTTTGAGAATGCAATTCATCGCCTGTTAATGTAGGATGTTATTATTTGAACTCGATAAATGTTTAGGAATCGATTTTGTCTATAAAGTCAAAACTACACTTTTTTGCTTCTGTTGCGTATAATTCATATTCTGGAATTAAGGCATCTTTATCATATCGCAATAATAATGGATTTAATAAATTCTTTGGCAAAGAATTTTCAAGATTCAAGGTTGACTTTACAGCTTTCGATGAGAAATCATATTTAGAAAAAAACCCTGATCTCGAAAATATCAAAGACTTATATGCCCATTTTGTCCAAATTGGTTATGATGAAGGGCGTGAAGGACAATTTTTCGATAAAGAGTGGTATTCAGACTTCTACAAAGATGTCAAACTATTGGGAATTGACCCTTTGGTTCATTATAATAAATTTGGTTTTTCCGAGGGGCGTAAGGCACGTTTTATAAAAATCAAATGCGTAAATCACAGCATAGATGAAATTGACTATTCAAAGTGGCTAAGCCTGAACTCCTCTATACTTCTACCCAGTGTAGGTGAAATACTTACGCGTATTAACAACCTGAAATATAAACCCAAAATTTCTATAATTGTTCCCGTATATAACCCTCCCCTAAGATTTCTAGAAGCGGCTGTTGATTCTATCCTCAATCAAACCTATGATAATTGGGAATTGTGTATTGCTGATGATGCCTCAACCAATGCTGAAATTAAAGAATATTTACAAAATTTGCCTCAAAAAGACGCGCGCATTAAAACAGTGTTCCGCAAGAAAAATGGCCACATCTCAGAAGCATCCAACTCGGCATTAAGCATAGCAACCGGCGAGTTTATAGGATTATTAGATCACGACGATATGCTATTTCGCGATGCACTATTCCACGTTGTCGATGCATTAAATGTAAATTATAATCTAGACCTTATCTATAGCGATGAAGATAAATGCGATGAAAAGGGATATAGATTTGACGCTTATTTCAAGTCTAATTTTAATTATGAATTACTGCTTGCGCAAAATATGATTTGTCATTTTGCCGTGTATAGACATTCTCTTATTCAAGAAATTGGCGGCTTTCGTAAAGGGTTTGAAGGCGCTCAAGATTATGATTTGGTGCTACGCTTCATTGAAAAAACAACAAAAGACAAAATATTCCACATTCAAAAAGTTTTATATCATTGGCGTGCAATATCTGGTTCAACGGCATTAAATATTGACCAAAAATCCTATGCAATGAATGCCGGACAAAAATCTGTCAAAGAGCATCTTGAAAGAATTGGCGCAACTGCAGAAGTTCTCGATAACCCCGAACAGCCCGGGCATTTTCATGTGCGATATGCCATCCCCTCACCTATGCCATTGATTAGTATAATTATTCCAACCCGTGACATGAAAGATATTTTGCAAAATTGCATTGATTCAATTCTCAACAAATCAACTTACAAGAATTTTGAAATCATAATTGTTGATAATCAAAGCAGCTCATCAGAAACTTTGGAATATTTTGCAAACGTTAGCGACAAGCGAATAAAAATAATCAAATATGATGCCCCGTTTAATTATTCCAAAATAAATAACTTTGCTGCACAAACCGCAAAGAGCGAATATATATTGCTTTTGAATAACGACATCGAAGTTATCACGCCAAACTGGCTCGAAGAGATGCTTTCTTTTGCGCAAAAACCTGATATAGGATGTGTTGGTGCGCGGCTTTGGTATCCAGATGATACACTGCAACATGGCGGCGTAATTCTTGGCATTGGCGGTGTTGCAGGACACGCGCATAAATACCTCGAAAAAGGCAAAACCGGATATTTTGCACGCGCAGTAAACCATCAGGCCCTAAGCGCGGTTACTGGCGCTTGTTTACTTGTCAAAAAATCTATTTTTGATGAGGTAAATGGTCTGAACGAAGACTTACAAGTTGCATTTAATGACATAGACTTTTGCTTAAAAGTCTTATCTAAAGGCTATCGCAATGTCTGGACCCCATTTGCAGAATTATATCATTATGAATCAAAATCACGCGGCGCAGAAGATACCGATGAAAAATTGAAACGTTTCAAAAAAGAGCGTGAAATAATGTATGATTTATGGTCAGAAAGCTTATTGAAAGATGCTTATTACAACCCAAACCTTAGTTATACTTTCGAAGATTTCAGATTGCGCAACAATCTCACAGTTTAATACAAATAAAAGTGTGAATAAAACACCATTATTTCTTGGATAAATAATATTAAGCTATTAAAGAATTTTAACATAATAATCTTAACTACCCAATTACACTAAAAGCATTTACAACATGACAAATATTTCTGAAGAACAATTAAAGACTTGGAAAATCATTATCGAAAACTCTAATCTTTTTGATAAAGAATATTACCTAAAGCAAAACCCAGATGTCTCAGAAGCAGATATGGATCCTTTGAGGCATTATTTGGAATTTGGTTGGAAGGAAGGGCGAAATCCTTCGCATCACTTCAGTAATGATTTTTATTTAAACTGTTATGATGATGTTAAGCTCTCAAATATGAATCCTTTGATTCATTATATTATGTTTGGAAAAGATGAACAGAGAAAAATAAGTTCAGTAAGCAATCAATTAAATATAAGCCATAAAAACAAAGAATTAATATCTTTAAAATTTCATGATAATTTTTTAGGTTCAGAGTATTCTCCAGACCACTTGAATTATAATCTGCCAGATAATCCGTTTGTTTCTATTATCGTGACCAACTTTAATGGTGCACACCATTTAAAAGAACTTTTTGAAAGCCTTTTGGCTCAATCTTACACAAATTTTGAAATTATTTTAGTGGATGATGTTTCAAATGACAATTCCATTGGAATTGCTGAAGAATTTGGGATTGACAAAATAATTGATGTGTCAAAAATTAGTGATAAATCAGTAGGGTTTGCCAAAGCTAATAATATTGGTGTAGAACATGCAAATGGCGATTTAATAGCAATACAAAATAACGATACAAAAGTTGATAAGCATTGGTTGTTAAATTTAGTAAATTGTTTAAAGTCTGATAGCTCAGCAGCTGCCGCAATTCCCAAGGTTTTATTTTGGGAGAAATTTTTAAATTTTGAGTTGAAATTTGAGAAAAAATTCCAAGTTGATTTACCTGAATTGCTCGTCCAATTATCATACAAGAAGTATATTTTAGGAGTAGGTGAAGAGATTAACCATCAACTGAATTCACATCTATGTGATGATGGGTTGTATCGACTGGTTGTGGAACTACCTATTTCTGCAGAAGCGTTTAATTTTAAAATTGATGCGTCAGAATCCACTTACGGAGAGATAAAGTTTGGTTCTGAAAAATATATAGTTAACTGTAATTCTGGAATAAACACTTTTGTATATTCAAACAAATGTAATGAGAAGTATGCTCGCTATATAATTAATAATGCCGGTAGCTTTGAAATGAGCACACTAAATCCTGGCGACAGGGGGATCTCAGAGGTTGATTCAGGACAATATGATAATTTTGAATATCTCGAATATTTGTGTGGTTGTTCGTTTCTTATAAGAAGAGATGTAGTCGCAAATATGGATTTATTCATTTCTGATTTTATTGCTTATTATGAAGATAGTGAATTATCTTTGAGGCTAAGAAAATTAGGCCATAATATTAAATTCTGTCCAAGCTCTCTCGTTTTCCATAAACATTCAGCAACTAATATAGAAAAATCTGCTTTTTGGAGAGTGCAAACAACGAGAAATAGATTTTTATTTAAATACCTATATTCAGATACAGATCAACGTTCTGAATTGAAAGATAATTTTTTTGGTGAAATTAATCACTTGAAGAATTATTACTCAAATTTGAATACAATTAGCAATGCAGAAAAAGGCTTTATAGACGGAATTCCTTTTATTATTGAGAGTTCAAATAATATTATTTCTAAAATTGAAGACGGGCAAATTCCAAATAAACAAGGTAAACGAATTGGTCTTTTCAACCCCTATTGGAGTACTATGGGAGGCGGTGAAGCACATGCATTAATGATTGCAGAAGACTTCAAAAAAATAGGTGTTATTGAGCTGATCAGCACATCAGATTTTGATTTACTTACTTTATGTAAATTCTTTAATCTTAATCCTAAGGGCTTCAGAAAAAGATTAGTAAAGAATATGACCACTGTGCTCACTGAAGAGTATGATATATTTATAAATTCATGCTACCAAAGTAAGCTAATATCCAAAGCCGAAAAATCATATTATATAGTTAGTTTTCCTAATAAAAATTTTATAGAAGAATTCGTAAAGTCATATCATTTTCTTCCAAACTCACAATATACTTTGAGTTGGATGCAAAAATATTGGGGGAATACATTCCAATACTCAATTTGCTATCCTTCTGTTGAGAAAGATTTTTTTATTGAGGAAACTGAATTTTCTTTAAAAGAAAACTTAATACTTTCTGTTGGGCGGTTCACAGGAAGTGGTCACATTAAAAACCAACTTGAAATTGCAAAAGCATTTAAACTTTTCAATCAAAAACATAATGGAATTGCGGAAAATTGGAAATTAGTTTTGATTGGAAGCGTAAACGATTTCGATTATTTAAATAAAGTTAAATCTGAATTGGCAGGTACAAATCATGAGATTTTGACTAATGCACCATTTGATGTTGTGATTGATAATTATAAAAGAGCAAAAATATATGTGCATGCTTCAGGTTTTGGTATAAATGAAGATCTCGAACCAGAAAAAATGGAGCATTTTGGAATGGCAGTTGCGCAGGCAATCGCGTCTGGTTGCTATCCAATTGTTTATAATGGTGCAGGTCCTAAAGAGATAGTTGAAAACATTAAACTTGGTGAAACATTTGATACAATTGAGAATTTGGTCGAAAAAATATTGTTATCTATGAATGCTCCAATTGATAAATTTAACCGTAGCCGTAGAGAGGCAATAGCGAAAATAAATACCATATTAAGCCATGGGTTTTATTTTGAATAATTAGATATAAAATCATGTATAATCTTTTATGGATACATATAGGGTAAGAAAATGAATATACCGCGCTCAATAACTGAAACTGTCTATGATGAAATTATAAGCTTAGGTGGCAATTGCGAGATTGCTCACCACCTTAGAGAGTCAGGGGTCTACTTAGTAAAAGGTGTATTTGATTGGCTAGTCACACCAATAGCATCGGTTGTTGAAATCGTTCGGAATGAAGCAAAAGAATTAGGTGAAACCATCATTGCAGCAAATGATGGTACTTCTGCTAAATGTAAAAAATATTCGGCATTATTACATCATGAGTTTCCAAGAGCTGAAAACAATGAATTAATAATTTCAAACAACTATATTAATAACTGTATCAGTAAACTATTACATAAATATAACACTCTTCATAGCTCGCTACAGTCAAATAGTATAAAGCTACTGGTTAGATATGGCTTAGAGACAGATCTTAACTGGGATGGATTAATAGGCAAGGATACTGCGCAAAAAGCTGAACAAGTTATTGAATTATACAAACTACTTTCTGAGAAATACGACAACGCAATATTTAAGCTAGTTATATTGATTCATGAAGATTCAAATGAAATAAATAAAGCTATTAATAACGAAAATATTTTTGTTCACACTATTCCCAAAAACCCAGATGCCGGTTGGGCAATTAGTGGTAGCGACTGGAAAATATTTATTTCTCAGTTTAGATTCAGTTTCAGCGAATCTTATACAAAATTAGATGAAACACTACACTGGTCTGGTGAAAGCTAGTAGAATAAATTGGATACATAAGAAATGATACTAATTGAGTTCAATGAATTAATTTCAAAAATTGACAAGTGTTTATCTGAAAATAATTACCTAGAAGCACGTGAAATTCTTTCCGATATTAAAATCGATTATTACTATAATTTGGAGAATTTATGGATACTCGGAAAAAAAATGTGGAAAAGCGGCCTTTCATATAAAGGACTAGATTTCCTTAGGGCATCATACAATTTAGGTAATAGAAATTATGAATTTTTAACAGATTTCTTATCCCTACTTAGTGGTGAAAGGCAGTATGATGAGGTTTTAATCGTTAAATCGGTTTTGGAATATGAAGGATTAGTTGAAGCTAATAGCTATATAAATTATTTTTCAGCAAATGCAAAACTAGTAAAAGGATTGGATTTCGAAAATACTCTTGCAAGAATAGAAGGAATTGAAAATAGCGATAAATGGCTAGTTGCAACAAATGTTTTGAAAATTCTTAAACATGCGTTGGAAAATCAGATTCCCTATTCATTAATAAGATTAGGGGATGGTGAAGCAAAGTATACAGTATTTAATGAAAACCTATTTAGAAATATGCTAACATCAAATGAAGCAGATGTGTTAATTAATCAGATGTGGCACAATTGGTTCGGTTATAATTTTTATGATGTGGAAAAAAAAGATACCAATGAACTTTGGAATCTATATAGTTCTTCTATTGATAATAGTGACATAATTGGAATATCAGAAAGTACTCGATTAAAGCTTGACAGTGGGCATCGAGGGTTTTTATTATCTCAAGAAAGATTCTTGAAAGATAAGAATATCAATCCGTTCTATACATCATCTTTTATTCATTTTGACTTATCAAGAATAACTTACTTCCTTGATGATTTAATAAAAGTGACAGATTCTATTTGTGTAATATCGCCGCACAAAAATATGGCTGGAAAACTTGCAAAGTTGCATTCTAAAGAAAATTATTTAGACATTGTTATACCAGGGGAAAGACGCCTACCGTCACATCTATTAGAAACCAGTAATCATTTTCCAGATGTCTTTAATGACATAAGAAAGATATTTGAAAATCGTCCCGCAAAAGGATTATATCTAGTAGCAGCAGGACTTTTAGGAAAAGTTTACTGTGACATGGTGAAAAAGTCTGGTGGTGTTGCAGTTGATATAGGGTCTATAGTTGATGGTTGGTCTGGTATATACTCAACTAGGCCTGGGCAAATGGATGATATTAAAACTATTCCAGATTCAACAAGCTGAATTAGTTATGTAAATGATTTCCCAATGCATAAAAAAAGAAGGTTAAAAATAACTGCCATATTTTGTATGTTTTAACTTTCCTTTTAAAAGCCTCAATAACGATTAATGCATATAAGAAATTATTCTTTCATATAACTTTCATTTAGTATAAACGTCGTTTGCAGAAGATAAATAAGATTTAAGTTCAATCAATGATAAGTTCCATCAAGCGATATTATATTTTTCACCATTCCTTGCATACGGTGAGAAAGTTGAGGAAATGATAAATTTAAACGCGAGCAAAGCCAATTAGTTTTGTGACATCATCTAAAACGATGACAATCCACATAGCTAAATGGAAATTTATAATCCCTCCATCAACCTAATGGAGGAATTTATGTTTTCTAGTGACTCATCAACCAATTTAAACCTTCCATTTCTTCTTGCTTCGCAGGCGCGTAAGCATGTTACGTTTAATGAAGCCATTGTTTCAATTGATAATTTATTGATGCTTGCGGTTAAGAGTCGTAATTTGGCATTACCGCCCACAAGCCCAACAGAGGGTGACAGGTATATTATTGCGGCGAATCCAAGCGGTGAATGGGCCAGTAATGTGGGGAAAATTGCCGCCTATAATAATCTTGGCTGGGTGTTTTATCCCCCAAAAGCGGGTTTTATTTGCTATGTAGCTGATGAAAATGCTGTTATTTTCTTTGATGGCACAGAATGGAAGCATTTATCTTTAACACCCGCCGATTTTCAAAACCTTGCCACAATTGGCATTGGCACAAATGCGGATACCAATAACCCCTTTGCCCTAAAAGCGAATAATGCCCTATTTGCCGCAAAGCCCACCACGGAGGATGGCAGCGGTGATATTCGCATAAAGCTAAGCAAGGAAGCGCAGGGCAAAACATCGTCTTTTATTTTTCAAAATAATTGGTCTGGGCGTGCCGAATTTGGCTTAATTGGTAATGATGATTTTACACTCAAGATATCAAATAACGGAACAGATTTTTATGAAGTAATAAGAGTATCTAATAATACAGGTGCAGTGCGTGTAAAATCATTAGAGCATAATACAGGCAAGCCCATGTATTCTATGCTTCCTATCTCATATTCAATGTTGGGTACAGGACAAGTTGAGTTATATAGATGCGATGAAACGTGTGGGCAAACGCCACGACAAACTACTATAAGCAGCGTAACAAATGATGTTATCACACTTAATGGCACAGTAGCTGGTCAATTCTTCAATGATGGAATGGAAAACGTGGCTTATTTAAGGGTTTGGAATATATCAAAAAGCCCTGCACAATCGGCATGGGTAAAGCGCAAGCCCACCAGTGACAAGCTTCAGGTTACTGATGCAACGCATATTTCATCTTGGTCAAATTCGGAAATCTTGCAAATCGGCGAAGACGGAACATCAGATGCAAAAGATTTGCGTAGCTTTACGTTGGATATATCACCAATACTTATAGCGAATTTTGGAAGTGCGTTTAGACAAGCAGGTGTCGTATTGGGTGCAAATATGGCAACAGGCGGCACAGCAGGTGATAGAATAGGTTATACACCAACAGGATTAGGTGGCACGGCAATAACCCTTCCAGGGGGTGTGCAAGTTGCGGGGGTTGCCGCACCGGGTGGTACGGCAATTGTATCTTGCAGTGAATTATCCACAATTTCTAATTCGAACCTGTTACGGATCCAAGAAAATATTGCAAATACGGCAGGGGTTAGATTGGTAAGATTAACAACGATTATGGGGTAAGTATTTTAGCTTAAGTCTTCGCCCCATTCCCAAAAATGCTTGATTTGGGGTGGTGGCATCTTTATCGGCACTACTTTTGGATTATCTAATAATAATAAACGTTTGCTATTGTATGGAATTTTTAGATTATCTAATGTAAAATTCCTTCTGTTGCCATGCCACCCACGCTTTATATCTGAATCTGAGAATAATCTATTTAAATATTTAGAAAAAGCATGTTTCTGAGTTCTAACTATAAAGTGTTTTAAAATCATTTTCTTAGGAGATATATTTATGTTATTGCCTTCAAGCATGTGACCACCATGATTGTTATTACTTAAATAGGCATCTTTCTTCCACGCTCGCATTAATCTTAAAGGTTTAGGTTCAAACAAATAGCAAAGTCTGTTGTTTTCTAATATATCATCTATGTCAGGATTTAAAGGAAGCATAACCAATTCGTTAAAATTAAGTACATTAAAGCCCTTTGCATCTTCATCAGCAATAGAATCTCTTAGTCCGCCCCAAGTTTCTTGTGCATGTAGAATTTCATCTGAATCTTGGTGTATTATCCAATTGGTATTTAGCTTTTCAACTATTTGTTCTTTAATTTCTAATTGTTTGCTTAAATCAAAATATCCATGATAAGGAAATTCCACCACTGAAACTATATTAGTTAACTTTTTAAAATCTTTGCTTTGTAGATAATTATCGTCATCTCCGTTGTTAACCAAGACAACTTCAATTTCTTGTTCTTCTAAATATTGTAAAGAATGTTTAAGGTAAACTCCTTCATTACGTGCACATATTATTGCTGTAATATTAATCATATCAGTCGCTCATTAACCTAATAATATCTTCATTAGAACTAAGTAAATACGATCCTATTGTCCAACCATCGAGGCTCTCTATGTTGCTACATATAATATTTTCGAATAGTTTTTTAACTTTTACGTCTGTATAATCGTCAACAACATGTCGCTCGTAAGGATTCCCACCAACATCGCCTTGCGGAGTGTGTCCAAGGGGAATGCTTATAAATACTGCAAGAGAATAATTTAGAGCATTGGATACAATGTCTTTTGCTTCTTCTTTGGTCATATGCTCAAGTATGTCGCCAAGAAAAACTACATCAACATTCCCTAACTTATTAAAGTTAAACCACCTTGCATCACTAATAATTAATTCGTCATATTTGTTAGTTAGGTTAAATTGTTCGACATAGGGTATCCAAACTTCAATTCCAATCCATTTAGAGTTAGGGAACAATTTTCGATAGTGATCAGATAGCGACCCAGCGCCAACACCAATATCAAGAAACCTTAGAGGATTTACTAATTTGTGAATCTTTCTATTAATCCAATCTTTTCCTGCATTTGAACTGTAAGGCATTATATTCCCCTCGGCTTGCGCCCCTCTTTTTTTCCATGAATGACATAATGTAATGTTGGGTTCATTCCTGTTTCTGCTACGTCTGGATATTCTTTTAAATACCATTCTTCATCCACCACACCGGCATTACGAAGTAGGTTTGCTTTGCGCTTAGTACTTGAACGTTTTAGGCTAAAATAAGGGCGCTCTTCATGGGTAATTTGTTCGATAAGACCAAGTCGAGACTGATTTGTTACTTCTAATTTCACTTGCGAATCATCAAGCAGGCCTTGAATTTGTATGAGTCTGTTTATTATTTTTTGTTTGCCATGTTCAGATTTTAACAAACTCTCTTTTATATTTTCAATTTCCCGCCTAAGGTTTGCATTTTCAGTGGACAATCGGTTATTGTCACTTGTAAGGTCATTTATTTTTTCCAGTGACTCATTTTGTTTAATTTCTTGCTCCGCAATAATTTGCGCAGCTTTTTCTATTTCGCTTTGCATATCATCAATTTCAGCAGATTTTTGCTTTAATGCACTTTCAGAAAAATGAATTTCATCATTGGCGATTTTTAACTCATCCTCTGTTTGCTTCAATTCAGAAGTGGCAATTGTCAATTCATCCTTCAGTATGCTTATTGCTTCTTCACTTTGTGAAATAACTGCTTTGAGAGCGCTATTTTCATCAGATACTTGGGCTATCTCTACACTCAGATTACTTATAGTTTCTTCACTTTGTGAAATCACCGCTTTGAGCACTACATTTTCATCAGATACTTGTGCTATCTCTGCATTTAATGCCTCATATTGACCATTTAGCTTCTCTAAGTCATTTTGCTTCAATTCAAGTTCATTATTTTTTTCCGAATATTCTTGCTCAAGTCTCTGGATGCATTCATCTTTTGCTGACTGATTTGAGCGAATTTCTTCAAGTTGATTTGTAACAGAGTGTTTTTCATGACTTAAGCGTTCAACTTCGCTTTGATTTTTTATAGAATTCGAAATTAAGCCAGAAAAAAGATTAGTTGAATGATTAAGCGCATCACGTATTTTATCTAAGGCTTCATAATCTTGTTTATTTTCACCATCGACACACCATTGCTTTAGAATTCGATATGTGTCCTTTATCCAATCATGCGTTAATTTATTTTGCAAAACAACATTATCTTTAACTTCATTATGACGATACTTAGTACTCAAATACTCATCAATTTCGTTGCAAACCTTAACCGACATACGTGGCCATTTTATACCAAGACCATTTTCAATTTTTGAAGCAACCAAACTCCAATTTTCTAACAATTCATTGTAGTGCGTAAATACGCGCGGTGTTTGTCTTGAAAACAATTCTGCATCAAGTACGTACCTTAACCAAAGTAACATTCCATAATGTAAATCAGATCCATCTCTTTTAGTAAGCGATTGCGCCACTTCAACAGGATTTCTTAATGGGAAAATAACACGTGGTTCAATGCTTTTTTCTTTTAGGAATTTTTCCCAGAATGGATAAATGCGGCAAATTCGTGGATCCTTAAGCACCATGAAGCGTGAATTACCAAACTCATTATCAAATACATCGTTTGCACGTTCGATGAATGTTTCGGTTAAAGGAGATTCGAACCAATTGGCTGGGCAAGCTGTCCAATCATTCCAAAAACTTCCAGCAGATTCCAAAATTGCATCATTGAGATACATCATTTCCAATGATTCCCAATGCCCGGTTTCATTGCCATGATTTGCGCCCATCAAAGTTTTAGGCAAATCACAACCAAGTAAACTGATTACACGTGTTAGCGCACTTGTACCAGAGCGATGCATTCCCAAAACGACTATGCATTTACTCAATTTATCGTTTGCCATATAACTTTTATCCTATGTTTTTTAATAGTTTATGTATTTTATGCGATACACAATAAGCTCTAAAACGTCAAAATAATTTACATAATCTAAAGTGTAAATACATAGAGAAATTATCGTAATAATACATATTAGCTTTATTGCATCGGATAAATGAATGTAATATAAAACACTGTTTAGGTAAGGTCGGTTGAAAAAAAAATCCTCAAAACAAGAAGCACTCGAAGCTGAGGCAATTTCTATATTTAGAGAAGTTGTTGCAACAAGCACAAATCCTGTGATGCTTTACAGTATGGGTAAAGATTCTTCTGTTCTACTGCACCTTGCGTATAAAGCGTTTTATCCTGCCCCGATTCCATTTCCAATTTTACATGTAGATACAAATTGGAAATTTCGCGACATGTATAAATTTCGGGATGAAATTACAAAAAAATACGATATTAATTTAATAGTCTATAAAAACCCAGATGCAGTAGCGCAAAACATTAACCCGTTTGAGCATGGTGCAAACCACACAGATATATGGAAAACTGAAGGTTTAAAACAAGCATTAAATAAATATGGATTTGATGCCGCTATAGGTGGCGCTCGCCGTGATGAGGAAAAATCTCGGGCAAAAGAACGCATTTTTTCATTTCGCGACAAAAAACATAAATGGGATCCCAAAAACCAACGACCAGAATTGTGGGATATTTTCAACACAAAAAAAAACAATGGAGAATCATTTCGCGTTTTCCCACTTTCTAATTGGACTGAGTTGGATATTTGGGAATATATAAGTGACCAGAAAATACCTATTGTTCCACTCTACTTTGCAAAAACTCGTAATACAGTCATTCGTGACGGAATGATTTATATGCTTGATGACGATAGGTTTCCTATTGAGAAAAATGAAATACCTAAATTACGGAAAATAAGATTCAGAACATTGGGATGTTATCCATTGACCTGCGCTGTTGAAAGTGACGCAGTTGATTTAAACGCAATTATTGAGGAAATAAAAACCATAAAGACTTCAGAAAGAAATGGTAGAAAAATTGATAGCGACCAAGATTCTAGCATGGAGAAAAAGAAACGTGATGGATATTTTTGATGTACATCAATGAGTAAAATTATGAATAATATAAACGCCAAGCCACAATTAAGATTCATGACCTGCGGTTCAGTTGATGATGGGAAATCAACCTTGATAGGTCGTCTATTGTTTGATTGTGGGGAAGTTTATGATGACCAAGTTCAAAGCCTGATTAATGATAGCAAAACCTTTGGAACAACAGGGGAAAATATTGATTTTGCACTTCTTTTAGATGGACTTTCAGCGGAACGCGAACAAGGAATAACCATTGATGTTGCTTATAGATATTTTCGAACTAAAAATCGTGATTTTGTTGTTGCTGATACACCTGGCCATGAACAATACACAAGAAATATGGTAACTGCGGCATCAAATTGTGAAGCTGCAATCATATTAATTGATGCCCGCAAAGGAATATCGGTTCAAACGTATCGTCATGCATATATTGTGAATATGATGGGTATTAAAAACATCTATATTGCAGTTAACAAGATGGATTTAGTCGAATATTCGCAAAAAATCTTTGATAATATCAAAAATAAATTCAATGAATATGCAAATAAAATAAAATTAGAACGCTTTGAAGTGTTACCGATTTGCGCAATTACAGGCGAAAACCTAAATGCAAAGTCCAAAAATATGTCTTGGTTCTCGGGACCAACGCTAATTGAAATTTTGGAAAATACAGACAATTTACAAATAGAACAGTCCAATACAGATTTTTGCATGTCTGTTCAGTATGTAAATAGACCCAATTTAGATTTCAGAGGTTTTTGCGGAAATGTAATTCGCGGTGAACTTGTAATCGGCGACGAGATTTGCGTCCTTCCATCTGGACAAATTACAACAGTTTCCCAAATTTTAATTGGCGATAAAAGTGCTGATAAAGCATCAAAAAATGATGCAATAACAATTTGTTTTAATGACGAAATTGATTGTTCCCGTGGTGATGTAATTACGGCTTCAAAGAATAGAATGCAAATTTCTGATCAGTTCAATGTGCAAATCATCTGGATGTCAGAGCAAGCATTAATACCGCGCCGAAATATGGTAATGAAAATCGCTCACCAATCAGTTTATGCAAGCATTAACCCGCCTGATTTTAAAATTGATTTCACAACCCTTGGACAGCTTGCAACTAAGACATTAAATGTAAATGATATTGGTTTTGCTAAACTTTCAACCGACAAACCAATTGTTTACGCGCCATTCAGTGAATGTCCAAAATTAGGCAGCTTTATTCTAATTGATAAATTAACCAACCAAACATTAGCTGCAGGTTTGATAGAATTTGCCTTGCGGCGCGCGCAAAATATTCATTGGCAACTATCAGAAATTGGAAGAAATGAGCATGCCATCCAAAAATCGCAAAAAGCTGCAATAATATGGTTAACTGGCCTATCTGGCTCTGGTAAATCAACTATTGCAAACATAATAGAGCGACAATTATTTGAAATGGGGCATCATTCTTATATTTTGGATGGCGACAACGTACGTCACGGCTTATGCCGTGATTTAGGCTTCACACAAACAGACAGAATTGAAAACATCAGAAGAGTTGCCCATGTCGCACGTCTTATGAGCGATGCAGGGTTAATTGTAATTTGTGCATTCATTTCCCCTTATAGTGCAGAGAGAGAATTGGCACGATCTGTTGCCCAAGAAGGCGAATTCATTGAAGTTTATGTGAAAACACTCCTTGAAACAGCTGAAAAGCGCGATCCAAAGGGGTTATATAAACGTGCAAGGAGTGGTGAAATTAAAAATTTCACAGGAATTGATAGCCCATATGAAGTTCCATTAAGTCCAGAATTAATAATTGAAACAACAACACATAGCGCAAATGAATGTGCAAATGAAATCATGGAATATTTGATAGAAAACGAGTTTATAAAGCCATGCTAACTGAAAAAATTAGCATTCACTACAATAAAGAAAATAATTTGATTTAATCAATGACTTTGAATAAAGACTGACAACATTATTTTGAATTTTGACGTCATGAGGAGATATATTTATTGTGAATTACGAAAAATTAGAACTTAATGGCGTGGCATTAATTAAACCACAAAAATTTGGCGATAATCGTGGTTTTTTTATGGAAGCATTTAAAGATAATTGGTTCAAAGAGAATATTGCCGATGTAACCTTTGTTCAAGATAATCAATCTTTATCTTGTGAAAAAGGGACTATTCGCGGGCTTCATTATCAAAAAGCGCCATTTGGGCAGGGTAAATTGGTTCGCGTATTAAAGGGTTCTATATTTGATGTAGCAGTTGATATTCGCCCAAATTCAGAAACTTTCGGTAAGTGGGTTGGTGCAACTTTAACTTCGGATGGTGCCGAGCAATTATGGATTCCTGATGGTTTTTTGCACGGTTTCTGCACGCTTGAGCCTGATTGCGAAGTTTTTTATAAAGTTACCAATCCATATAATAAAGAATCGGATGCTGGAATTGCCTTTGATGACCCTGCAATTGGTATTGAATGGCCAATAGATATTAAGTCTGCAATACTTTCAGAAAAAGATAAAAATCAGCCTAAATTATCAAGTCTCAGATAGAAATTAAGAGTGAAATTATGCGTATTTTAGTTACCGGTGGTGCAGGTTTTATTGGTTCGGCTTTGGTTCGTTACCTCGTTGGTGAAATTGGGGCAGAAGTTCTTAATCTTGATAAATTAACCTATGCAGGGAATTTGGAATCTTTAAAACCAATTGATAACGCACCCAATTATAAATTTGTAAAAGCCGATATTTGTGATTTTGCTAAGGTTTGTGAAACTATCAATGATTTCAAACCAACCCAGATTATGCACCTAGCCGCCGAATCCCATGTTGACCGTTCAATCACTGGCGCGCGTGATTTTGTCGAAACCAATGTAATCGGCACATTCAATATGCTTGAGGGTGCAAGACAATATTGGAACGGTCTTGAAGGCGCCGAAAAAGAAAACTTCCGATTTTTACATGTTTCTACTGATGAAGTTTATGGCTCTTTGGGGGATGAAGGTCTCTTTGAAGAAATCACGCCTTATGACCCCTCCTCCCCTTATTCAGCGTCTAAAGCCGCATCTGACCATTTAGCAAAAGCATGGCAGAGAACTTATGGTTTGCCAGTAGTTGTTTCAAATTGCTCTAATAATTATGGCCCTTATCATTTCCCTGAAAAGCTTATACCGCTTAATATATTAAATGCCCTAGAGGGCAAAGCGATCACGGTTTATGGCAAAGGTGAAAATATTCGTGATTGGCTTTATGTTGAAGATCACGCACGTGCCTTGCACCTTATTTGTACCAAAGGCCGCCTTGGTGAAACTTACAACGTTGGTGGTCGTAATGAAAGAACCAATATTGAAGTTATTAACCGCGTTTGCGAACTTATGGATAAATTCCGCCCGCAAAATGCGCCGCACTCAAAACTAATCACGTTTGTAACAGACCGCCCAGGGCATGATGCACGTTATGCAATTGATGCAACCAAACTTGAAAATGAGCTTGGCTGGAAGGCGCAAGAAAATTTTGACACCGGCATTGAAAAGACTGTAAAATGGTATCTTGAAAATGAAGAATGGTGGCGCCCATTAAGGGGTGGCGTATATTCAGGCGAACGTTTGGGCGTTTTAAAATAAAGAATAATATTATGAAAATATTGGTCACTGGAACACATGGGCAGGTAGATACATCTATAAGAAGTTGTCCATCCGCAAAAGGCCATGAAATTATTTCAATTGGTCGCCCTGAAATTGACCTTTCAGAATATGAGAAGCTTAAAAATGCTATAATAAATGCCAATCCCGATATAATAATATCATCGGCCGCATATACTGCGGTTGATAAAGCCGAATCCGAAGCTGAAATTGCATATGCCATTAACGCACTTGCCCCAAAGGCAATTGGCGAAGCAGCAGCAAAACTTAATATTCCTGTTATTCACCTTTCTACCGATTACGTATTCTCCGGTGATAAACCTTCGTCTTATGATGAAGATGATAAAACTGGTCCAATTGGGGTTTATGGCAAAACCAAATTAGAGGGCGAAAAACTACTTGCCGCCGCCACACCCAATCATGTTATTTTAAGAACGGCGTGGGTCTATTCCCCTTATGGCAATAATTTTGTGAAAACTATGCTACGACTTGGTGAATCCCGCGAAGAATTAAATGTCGTTGCCGATCAACAAGGCTGCCCAACCTATGCGCCAGAAATTGCACGCGCCTGCATCACAATTGCCGAGAATTTGATAAATGACCAAGCGATTGAATTACGCGGCATTTTCAATCTTACTGGCCAAGGTAAAGCGAATTGGGCGCAATTTGCAAAAGTAATTTTTTCCGGGGCCGAAAAATTTGGTCGTAAAAAAATCATTGTTAATGAAATAACAACTGACCAATATCCAACACCAGCGAAGAGACCAAAGAACTCGCTTCTTTCCTCACAAAAGCTGTTGGATATACACGGCATAGAACTTGATAATTGGGAAAAATCAACTAAAGAATGCGTTAAAATGCTATTGCAAAACAATGCTTAAGAATGCGGAGAAGTGAAATGAAGGGTATTATTTTGGCAGGTGGAAGTGGGACCAGACTGCACCCTATGACAATGTCAATCTCGAAACAATTGATGCCTATTTACGATAAGCCAATGATATATTATCCATTGTCTACGCTTATGCTTGCAGGCATCCGTGAAATATTGATTATTTCAACTCCGCACGATTTACCACTTTTCCAAAAACAATTAGGTGACGGTAGTGCATGGGGGCTTCAACTATCATATGCCGAACAACCAAGCCCAGATGGTTTGGCACAAGCCTATATTATTGGTGCAGATTTTGTTGGGACAGAACCTTCTTGCCTTATACTTGGTGACAATATTTTTTATGGCAATAATTTTAGTGAAAAATTACGGCAAGTTCGTGAAAATAATTCAGGTGCAAGTGTTTTCGCATATCATGTTTCGAATCCAGAAGCGTATGGAGTAGTCGAATTTGATGAAGATAAAAAAGCAATTTCAATAGAAGAAAAGCCAAAACACCCCAAATCTAATTGGGCAGTAACTGGCCTATATTTCTATGATAATGAAGTCGTTAATATAGCTGCAAATCTTAAACCCTCCCCTCGTGGAGAACTTGAAATTACTGATATAAACCGCGCATATCTTGAAAGTGGCAAATTAAATGTGCAAACAATGTCGCGTGGATATGCTTGGCTTGATACTGGAACTCCTGATAATTTATTGGATGCAGCGATTTTCGTACGCGTAATGGAAAAGCGCCAAGGTTTTAAAATTGCATGTCCCGAAGAAATTGCATGGCGTAGCGGGTTTATTGATAATACCCAATTTCAGTCTTTGATTAACAAATTCAAAAACAATGATTATGGTCGTTATTTGAAAACTTGCCTAGCGCGCGGAAAAGATTGATGGCTGCTAACAATAAACATATACTCTATATTGAAAAGTAAATATAAAAATGATTTCCAAATCTCGAATTTTGCAAGTTTCACGCGATTTGGCAAAAATAATTTGGCATATTTTACCGATTGATTGGCGTAGAAGACTTGTGTCAAAATGGAATAGCGCAAGATTTCAAAAGATTGCCGCCTCCATTCCGCCAATAAAAGATTATGAAGAACGACCAATAAAAAAAATAGGGATTATTGGTCTTTTTAGCGATTCACTAGGACTGAGTAGAGCAGCAAAATTACTAGTCCAAGAATTAATTTATAATGGTATTGAAATATATGAATTAGACTGTAACTCTATCATTGAAGAAAGCAATAACAAACAAAAAATCGACTATGATATAATAAAAAACCTTGATGCCATAATTATTGCCGTCAACCCAGATATTGCGACATCAGTTCTTTTGAAACTAAAAGCAGAATGCCTTTTAAGAAAAAAAATCATCGGCTTTTGGGTCTGGGAATTACCTTGCCCACCCAAAAATTGGGGAAGCATGAATCATTTGGTACACGAGATTTGGACACCCTCAAATTTTTCCAAAAATGCATTGAGTCAAATTTTTAATAAACCAATCAAAGTCATAAATCACCCTGTTGCATTAATCGACCCTCCGAAAATTGATATTGATGCACGTCAGAAAATCCGTGCTAGACATAATATTGAAAAAGATGCATTCGTTGCATTTCAAAGCTTTGCATTTTCATCAAGTATTGAAAGAAAAAATATAATTGAAGCAATAAGGATATTCGCAGAAGCATTCAAAAATGATCAAAATGCACGTTTTATTATTCGTTATGCCGGCGAGATTAATTTTGTTAAAGCATTAGAAAATCTAATCATTGAGTGTAAAAAGTATGATGGTAAAATCATTCTGATAAAATCTTGCGAACATGAACGGGAATTATTTGAATATTATGCTGCAAGTGATGTTTATATTTCACTTCATAGGTCAGAGGGTTTTGGACTTAATATTGCCGAAGCAATGCTAATTGGGCTTCCTGTAATCACAACCAAATGGTCTGGTAATTTAGAGTTCTGCAAAAACGATAACGCAATATTAATAGATTACGATTTAATAAAAGTAATCGATAAAGATGGCATTTACCTTGTAAAGAATGGAAAATGGGCATCCCCAAAACATGATGATGCCGTAAAAAAACTAAGGATACTGTCGCAAAACCGTGAACTTCGTCTCATATTATCAAATAATTCAAAAAAGTTTATTCACGATAACCTTGGTGCAAAAAAATTGTTTTAGCTCGTATTTTGCCTATTAATACGACGTATCTATATTTCAGTATGATTATTACTTTAAAATCTACCGCCCATAAACATCGCCATATCGAATAATATCATCTTCGCCAAGATAGCTTCCGGTTTGGACCTCAATTAAAATCACGGGCAGTTTGCCTGGGTTTTCAAGGCGATGTTTGGCGCCAATTGGGATATAGATTGACTGGTTCTCACTCATTAGATGGATTTCATCGCCCAAGGTTATCTTTGCCGTGCCTTCAACAACCACCCAATGTTCCGCACGATGGAAATGGGATTGTAGGCTTAATGAACCACCAGGCTTCACACATATACGCTTAACCTGAAACCTGTCACCTAATGCCAATGTTTCATACCAACCCCAAGGACGGTTCTCTTTGGGGAAATGAGTTGCTTGCTTCTTCCCCTTGGCTTGGAGGGTTGATACGGCTTCTTTTACCCGATGCGCTTCTGATTTTTTAGCAACCACAACCGCATCATGCATGGCAATCGCTATTATATCGTCAAGTCCTATACCAACCAGTTCAAGGTCTGGCGTTTCGGAACGCAAAAGTGTGTCAATACAATCAATTGCTGTTGCGGATTCAGAGGTAACATTGCCCGCACTATCAGGATTTGACTCTTGCCACACCGCAGCCCAACCACCAAGATCAGACCAACCATCATTAAATGGCATGGCATAAATATTATCCGCCTTTTCCATAATCGCATAATCGATTGAATCAGACTTAACTTTTGACCATTCTGCAGCGTCAATACGGGTGAATCCCAAATCTGTCGAAAAGCCATGTAATGCCTTGGTAACGACTTCTTTTATGTCATTGGCATATTTATCAAAGGCATCAATAATAGTTTTCGCTTTGAATAAAAATATCCCCGCATTCCATAAATAGCCACCAGCTTCAAGCATTGCCTTGGCTTTTTCAAGGTCGGGTTTTTCAACAAAAGCCTCAAGTCTAGTTGGTTCATCCAAAACCGCAGCAGACGCATCAACAAGCTTAAGATAACCATAGCCAGTTTCAGGGCCAGTTGGTTTAATACCAAAGGTAATGATATTTCCCTTGCCTGCAATATCACTTGCCTTTGCAACTACATTACGAAATGCATTTGCATTTGGGATGACATGATCTGATGGCATCACAAGTATTTGTGCATCAGGGTCTTTTTCATAAATATAAAGTGCGGCTGCAAATACTGCAGGTGCAGTATTTTTTCCTTCTGGCTCAATTAATATTGCTGATGGAGAAATTTCAACCTGTGCCAATTGTTCTACTACGGTAAAGCGGAATTGTTCCCCTGTTACAATCACTGGCGGCGCAAAATCTTCTGAAGCACAACGCAAAGCAGACTGTTGAAATAGACTCTTGTCACCAATTATATTAGTAAATTGTTTTGGATATGATTGCCTAGACAAAGGCCAAAGACGCGTTCCAGAACCACCGCACAAAATTACCGGATATATCAAACTTTTCTCCTAATTATTAAGTTATGACACATAGTGTTTATCTATCGCCTTGGCAAATATTTAAATCTTAGTGAGTGTATTTACCCCTAACGTTGCAAAATTAAGACATTAAAGCCTAATTAATTCGCCGAATGCACAAACAATATGATAGAATGAACTAGCTTTAACATTCTCAATAATAAATGTACCATCAGGGTTCATCTTATCATGCCAAAGACCTTTTGTGTCTGTTGCAAAATATTTTTCTAACCCATCCCATGCATAAGCGATTTCTTTGATTTCTCTTTGCTCATTAGTTCGTTTAAATCTGGCACATGCCGCTTTTAAACGCTCCGTCTGCGGCCAAAGTCGTGCTTTGGCATCAATTACTTCACCATAAACCGAAACTTCATTAATCGCGACACCGCGCTGTGGGCAAATTCCATATTTACGAGCGAATTCGTTTAATTCGTCAGCGGTTTTAATACCTTTATTTTCATCAAAGCCAATATCAAATAACCATGCCCATTCAAAGCAATGACCAGGTTCAACAATTTCCCCTTGAACCCCATCAAGCGGCGCCCAGTTTTTATCAAAATATTCGGTTACTGCGCCGCATGGTTGTTGAAATTTTGAAACGAATAATTTTGCAATCTTATCTTTAAGGTTCTTCCATTTTAAATCGCCACTAAAACGGTAATTAGCGAGGGCGGCTTCAAAAATATGCATATGCGGGTTTTGGCGATATGGCGGGCAAGGTGTTATTTCACCTTCCCAAAAGCCACCTTCAAGGCGCAACCATTCGGTTTCGAGCATAGAAAGAGATTTAAGCGCCGTAGAAAATAAATCCGTTCGGTTCAAATATTTCCCGGCATAGCCAAGCGCAAAAATGCCAAATGCCTGATTATATAAATCAAGGCGTGCATCCAAAACCGTCCCATCAGTGTCAAACGTATGAATAAATAATCCTTTTTCATTCATACCATTATCAAGCACATGCCTAACCGAATTTTCAACCAGTGCCTTCCAATTACCATTCCAACCCAATGAACCAAGTTCACAGAATGCAAAAATCTGCCGCGCCTGCACCATCAAACGACGGTAATTATCAACAACCTTGCCATCATGGGTAATTTCTTCGGCAAACATGCCATCATCATGCACACCATATTTTGCCCAATATGGCGCAAGAATTTCAAAAACCCATTCTTTTGCTTTGGCTTGGGTGGCTTCAAGAGTTTTCATTTAAATTCTCTATTATAAGATTTTCAAGATTTTGACCGTTAAACAATATACCCCTAACCCCTGCCCTTTCTGCGGCAGTTATATCATGGTCTTTATCACCAATTAAAAAGCTATTTTCTTTATCAATTGGCCAATCGCTAAAAGCCTTTAATAACATTCCCGGGTTTGGTTTCCTGTCGGGGTGATTATCAATTGTATATTCTGGAATATTTCCGTCCTTATGGAACGGGCATGAATAAAAAGCATCAATATGAGCACCGTTTAAAGCAAGCTTTTCTTGGATTTTAGCATGGAATATGTCAGTATCTTTTAAAGTATAAAGCCCGCGCGCGACACCGGCTTGATTAGTAACAACAATTACATAATATCCCGCCTCATTCGCGGCCTTTATGCCATTTTCAATACCATCGATAAAAACCAAATCATCAGACTTATAAGTATAACCTTTGTCAATATTAATCACGCCATCTCGGTCAAGAAACAGGCACGGTTTTTTGCGCCATGCAGGGATTTCTCTTTGTGATTGGGCATATGAATCCGGCAACCCCATATCAAGGAAATAGCCATTAAATTCTTGCCCCTCAATTTCGCCCATCTCAACTAATTTAGGAAAAATATTTGCCTCTATCGAACACGGGCCATCAATTAATTTCAAAACATTACGCGACAATAAATAAACGCCGCCATTTATAAGTGCCGGCCCCTGTAACGAAGGATTTTTTTCAAGGAAGGCAGTAATTTTGTTATTTTCAAGCTTCACTGCACCATATCTTGCAGGATCTGGCACTTGGCGAAGCGCAAGACGGGCAGTGAAATCATCTGATGGATCTTTTGCAAAATCCCGCAGATTAAAATCAAAAATACTATCACCATTGGCAACCACAAACCAATCATCGAGATATTCGCGCGCATATAAAAGCGCGCCACCCGTGCCTTGTGGTTCTGGCTCAATAATTACGCGAATTTGCGCACCATGGATATTTTTGTCTTTGTAGGTTTCTTCGATTTGCTCACCACAGAAACCCGCCAAAAGAATTATATCTTTAAAGCCAAAACGGGCAAAATTTTCGATAACAACATCAAGAAACTTAACCCCTTTCTCGACTTCTAGAAGTGGTTTTGGGGTTGCTTTTGTAAGGTCGCCAAGGCGGGTTCCTTTGCCGCCAACCAGAATAATTGCTTGTTTAATCATGTATAAGCCTTGTCTTCAACAAGACCTATAATGTCATTTATTTAATAAATGGCTTATTGTTTATGCGTTTATCAGTCTTTGCCAAATAAATCGCGTGTATACACCTTATCTTTAACGTCCATAATTGCGTCTTCAAGACGGTTGGCAATAATCACATCAGATATTTCTTTGAATTCAGTAAGATTTTTGATAACTTGTGAATTAAAGAAGTCATCATCTTTCAAGGTCGGCTCAAAAACAATTACTTTAATACCCTTTGCCTTGATACGCTTCATAATACCTTGAATCGATGAATCACGGAAATTATCTGAATTTGCCTTCATAGTAAGGCGATAAACCCCAACAACTTTTGGTTTTTTGGCGATAATTGAGTCGGCAATAAAGTCTTTACGAGTGGTATTGGCATCAACAATCGCACGAATAAGTACTTGTGGTACAGACTTATAATTTGCCAATAGCTGTTTAGTATCTTTGGGCAGACAATAACCACCATAACCAAAACTTGGATTGTTATAATGATTACCAATACGCGGATCCAATGAAACACCATCAATAATTTGGCGGCTATCTAACCCCAACGCCTCGGCATAAGAATCAAGCTCATTGAAAAATGCAACCCGCATAGCAAGATAGGTATTGGCGAATAATTTCACGGCTTCGGCTTCATCGGGATTAGTAAAAAGAACCTTAATATCTTTTTTCATGGCCCCTTGTTGTAAAAGACCAGCAAAGGTTTTTGCACGTTCCGACTGTTCACCAACAATTATGCGCGAAGGATAAAGATTATCATAAAGTGCACGACCTTCACGCAAAAACTCTGGAGAGAATATGATATTATCAACCCCGAATTCTTCATTTATGCGTTTTGTATAACCAACCGGAATTGTTGATTTAATCACCATCGTGGCATTTGGATTAATTGCCAAAACATCTTTTATCACCGCTTCAATCGATGAGGTGTTAAAGTAATTGGTTTCAGGGTCATAATTTGTTGGGGTCGAAATGATTACAAAATCCGCATCTTTATAAGCGATATTCTTGTCTAGTGTCGCCGTAAAATTCAGCTTTTGATTTTTTAAAAAGTCTTCAATTTCTGCATCAATTATTGGCGATATTTTGTTGTTTAATTTATCAATTTTATCTGGAACAACATCAACTGCAACCACCTCATTATGTTGCGCCAATAATAATGCGTTTGATAAACCAACATAACCAATACCGGCAATCGCAATTTTCATATTTCACCCTCTAAAATTCATGACGCTGTATAAACGCTCAAAATCCTCTAAACAAGTCAAATTGTGCCATGTCATTGTCAAACAAGCGCTTTGTTTAAAATTTCACCGTAAAAATTATCAATTGATAAAATTTTTACGGTTTTTAAAAGCAATTATATAAAGCTTTAAGACAATTTTATGATTTAACTTGTTTTAGAATCCCCAAGCATCAACCCCGTCATGCGTTAATTTGCAATTGGTTGGATTTGCACTTGTTTGTTCTTTTATTGCTTTTTCAAGACGTGGGCGGACATCAGGATCAACCAAAAACAAAGCGAAGCCACCGCCGCCAGCCCCCGATAACTTTCCTGCAATAGCACCATTATTCATAGCGACATTAAACAATTGCTCGACCTGCGGGGTTGAAACCGTTGGCGAAGTGCTTTTCTTTGCCTCCCAACCAGATCTTAAAATTTCACCAATTCTTGCAACATTACCAAACAAAAGCGCTTCTTTCATTTGGACAGCTTCATCCTTCAATTGGTGCATGGCCTCTAATGATTTGCCACCCTCTTTTACTGATTTTGACTGATTTTCAATAATTGCAGCACTCTCACGCGATGCCCCACTAAAAGTTAAAAGGATAGATGATTCAATTTCATTCAAAATACGCGGGCGCATCCTAAGCGGGTTTACAATCACCCGTTCATTTGCCTGAAATTCCATAAAATTAAAGCCGCCAAAAGTCGCGGCATATTGATCCTGCCGCCCACCTTGAAGCAATAAATCAACCCGTTCAATATCAAATGCAAGACGCGCCAATTCATATTCGCCAAGCGGCAGATATAAATATTCCCGCATTACCGCAAGCATCGCAACAACAAGCGCAGATGATGAGCCAAGGCCAGATCCCATTGGCGCATCAACATGTGTAGTAAAAGTAAAACCACTTGAACGCCCAAAACCGTAATTGCGGAAAATACGATTAAAGACACCACGATGGAGCTTTAATTTTGAATCATCCGGCACAAGTTTTGAAACTGGAAACTCTTCTTCAATGTCTTGATCAACAGAGACAAAGACTACTTTATTATCAGCACGCAAACGAATTGACGCATAGGCATATCGATCAATTGTTACATTAATAATTGCGCCACCATATTCATCGCAATAAGGCGAAACATCTGTTCCACCACCTGCCAGGCCAAGCCTTAAAGGCGCACGCGCACGATAAATCGTATTATTCACACCACAACTCCGGTATTTATTGTTTTTATGAATATTACACGATTATGATTAAATATTGGTGAAATATTGTGCAATCACAATATTTCACCAGTTCGGATGTTACCAATTTAAAATTTATGCACCAACATAATATATGTTGAATCAGAGTATTTTTTACCAAGTTCTTTTTCGCGATTTGTAGCGCTATAACGCAAACTAATCACGTCATTCTTGCCAATATTATAAGACAATCCAAGCATATAATTGGAATAATTGGTCGAACCAATCGCATCACGATATCCAAGTGTGCTTATAAAACTAAGATTTTTTGTAATTAAATAATCCGCACCGATTTCAGAATAATAAAACTCTTTGATTTTACCATAGCCATCGGGTGAATATGAGAATGACAATTTACCCTTTAGTTTCTTGGTTATGGGTTTTGATAAATCGACTTGGAATTCCCAAAACTCGTTATCAACAGTGATTGGTTTCACATTTTGATATTGTTTATAGGCGGCATAAATATTGTATGAAATATCTTTGTATTTATTTTTATAGCCAACAATATAATTGGTTTGCCCATCAACCCCAGATGTACGATCTTCCATGGTTTTAAGGCGAAATCCTGCGTAATATTTATTATATGCGGCCTGTATATAGCCGACATATTGTGCTTTACCATCTGTTTGCGTTGTGCCACGAAATATTCCATCACTTGCCGCAGAAAACTGACCGCTTATGTTAATGTCTGATTTCGCATATGCAAAAGACAAAGGTATCACCATTGCGCCCATTGCAAGCGCAAACATTCTACTAATATTTTTCATTGTAAAAACTCGTTTATAGAAATTATGAATTATTAATCGGGATCAGATTCACCAATTTGTATGCCTGCTGGAACGCCTGCTAATTCTTGAATTGGCGTAACTGTTTGAGTTATAATTTTACCATCAAGCGCATCACGGAAACGCTCCATATCGATTGCTTTTTCCCAACGGGAAACCACAACAGTTGCCACCGCATTACCGATAAAATTGGTAATCGCACGGCATTCCGACATAAACCTATCAATACCCAAAATAATCGCCATACCCGCAACAGGAATGGTTGGCACAACAGATAAAGTTGCAGCAAGAGTTATAAAACCTGCACCAGTCACGCCCGCCGCACCTTTTGACGAAATCATTGCAACGCCAAGCAATAATAATTGTTGCTCTAGTGTAAGATGTGTGTTGGTTGCTTGGGCAATGAATAATGCCGCCAAGGTCATATAAATATTTGTGCCATCAAGATTAAATGAATAACCTGTTGGTACAACCAAACCAACAACTGAACGCGAGCAGCCGGCATCAGTCATTTTTTCCATAAGGCTTGGCAATGCCGCTTCAGAAGATGAAGTTCCCAAAACCAAAAGGATTTCAGTTTTAATATAGTTCAACAATTTAATAATGTTAAAGCCATTAAAATAAGCAACAATACCTAAAACCCCAACAATAAAAATAAATGATGTGAAATAGAAAGTTCCAACAAGTGCCGCAAGATTTACCACAGACGCAATGCCATATTTTCCAATAGTAAACGCCATTGCGCCAAATGCACCAATTGGTGCAGCGCGCATTAAAATATCAACGGTTTTAAACATGCCAGCAGATGCAGCTTCAAGGATTGCCACAAATGGTTTTGCCTTTTCGCCCGCAAGCATAAGACCAATACCAAAAACCACCGAAACGAATAATACTTGTAAAATATTGCCTTCAACAAAAGCACTTGTAAGCGTTGATGGGATAATGTCCATCAAGAAGCCTACCAATGTCATTTCATGTGACTTTGCCGCATAATCAGATACTTTTGATAATTTATCCGCCGCCAATGTCGCAGGATTAATATTCATTCCCGCCCCAGGATGAACAATATTTCCAACAATAAGGCCGACAATTAATGCAAATGTTGAAAGTGTTATGAAATATAAAAACGCCTTGCCAACAATCTTACCAAATGACTTCAAATCAGCCATTGCCGAAATGCCGCTAACAATGGTCAAGAAAATCACTGGTGCGATAATCATTTTCACAAGTTTTACAAATGCGTCACCAAGTGGCTGTAACTTTGTGGCAAATGCGGGCGAGAAATAACCAAGTAAAACCCCGACAACAATTGCAACAATAACTTGAATATAAAGTGTGTGTTGTTTCTTTTTGCTGATTTCAATTTTACTCTCGTCATCATTGCCAATTTTGGCAAAATGTTCTGGCATTTTCATAATATCCTCCCAAGTTCGCATTATAATTCTCTGTATTAATCAAATGAATTTGCGATAAGTGACAATATTATCAACGCATAAACCACGCAATTTAAAACCATAAAATAGATTAATTCATTGTTTTATTTTATTATTTTTAAAAATAACAGGTTTTTAAAATAAACAAGTGTATTGACTTTCGCACACATAAAAGTGAAAATGTGCAAAATTTCGCACATTAATTTTGAGAATATATTATGGCGCACAATGAAACTAGTGATTCCCCAAAGTTTTTGGGTGAAAATATAATATCCAAAAATGAAAAGATATTATGGTATTTTATCGTGCTTTTGGGCATAATATTTACAATTATTATTGGCGTTTTTTCATATAATAAAAACTTGCAATCATTAAGCGTTAAGCTTGAAAAAGACGCCCTCCTCCATATGTCTTTATTGCGTTCTGAACTTGATAAACAATCAGGCACACCATTGATTTTGGCGGGTGATGCCTCCATTCAAAATCTATTAGCATCCCCAACCAAAGAGAATGCAATTAAGATATCGCAAAAACTAGCGACACTTAAAAAGCGAATTGGTAGCGACGTAATTTATATAATAAATACAGATGGTGAGGCGATTTCATCAAGTAATTGGAATACACCGCAAAGCTTTGTTGGCACAAACTATGCCTTTAGGGATTATTTTAAAAACGCCATGAAAAACGGCGCGGCATTTCAATATGCCCTTGGAAGTGTAAGTAAAAAGCCAGGTCTTTATTATTCTGCACGAATTGATGATGGCAACAGAACATTGGGCGTTGCCGTTGTAAAACTTGATTTCACACCAATTGAAAAATTATGGGCCCAAATGTCGGTTCCGGCATTTGTTATTGATAATCAAAATATTATCTTAATTGGCTCATCGCCGAATGAACGTTTCAAAACATTTAAATTGCAAAATTACGGTAATTTCTGGGTAAAACTAGATATACCGCAATTAAATTGGCAATTGATTCTCATTGGCACAAAATCAAGTGCAAACATAGTTGCCATTGGTGTTTCCGCCATTTTCCTAAGTTTATATATAATTATGCTTGGGATAATATTTTACATTCGCTACAAACAATTGCAAAGCGCCAAAAAGCTAATTGTCGCATCCCAATATCAAAAAGATCTTGAGCAAAACGTCGCCGCACGCACGCATGAATTAAATAAAACCAACCGCGCACTGTCCAAAGAAGTTAATGAGCGAAAAAAAACAGAAGCCGAGGTTATACGGCTGTAATCTGATTTGGTTCAGGCAAATAAGCTTGCCACATTAGGTCAGGTAACGGCGGGGGTTGCCCATGAAATTAATCAGCCATTGGCAACCATAATGACCTTGGCGCAAAATAATATCCGCATGGGCGAAGATAATTCAGACTTAAAAGAACAAAACCTCAATAATATTGTAAAAATGTGCGGTCGCATTTCTACTATCACAGGTGAATTAAGGAGCTTTTCACGAAAATCACGTGGTACAATCGAAAAAGTATCAGTTGCTGAAGTTATTGATTCCTCAATTCTCCTAATGAAATATCGGGTAAAGGCTAATAAAGTAAAACTGATTATTGAAACCATCGCGCCCAATGTATTCGTAATGGCAGAAAAAGTTCGTTTTGAACAAATCATTGTAAATCTATTGCAAAATGCCGTTGAAGCATGTGAAAAAGTTGAAAAACCATGCGTTAGGATTCGCTTCAATGAAATGGATGATTTTTTTGAAATTAGGGTTTCTGATAATGGCACAGGCATCCCGCCCGAAGTGCGTGCCAATTTATTCCTGCCATTTAACACGACAAAACCAAAAGGACTTGGCTTGGGTCTTGTAATTTCATCCGAGATTGCACGCGAATTTGGCGGCAAATTAGAACTTGAAGATAATAGTGCCGAAACCTGCTTTTGCCTAAAACTTGTTAGAGCGGTGGAGGCATAAATGAATTTGAATAGCGAATGCAAACAAATCATTTTCATTGATGATGATGAAGACCTCCGCAAAGCACAGGTTCAGGGGCTTAGTTTAGAGGGGTTTGACGTCAGTGATTTTGATAATGGTGAAGCTGCTATTAAACATATTACCCCTGACTTTGCTGGGATTGTCGTTACAGACATAAGAATGCCGAAGGTTAGTGGCATAGAGGTTTTTCATCGAATAAAGCAAATTGACAGTGAAATTCCGGTTATCCTTATAACTGGTCATGGCGACATTGACCTTGTGGTAAGTGCAATGAAGGATGGCGTGTATGACGTTTTGTCAAAACCCTATTCTTTTGAATATTTCGTTCAATCAATAATGCGCGCCTTGCAAAAGCGTGCCTTAATTTTGGAAAATCGCCGATTTAAAAACCTATCACTTCCAAATGATGCACCATTTGGCAATATATTGGGTGAAAGCCCAATTATGCAAAACCTGCGCAATACACTTGGCAATATTGCAAAGGTTGATGTGGATGTCCTTTTGATTGGTGAAAGCGGCACTGGTAAAGGCCTTGTTGCAAAATCAATCCACCTTAATTCCAATCGCCGCAAAAAAAATTATCTTAATATAAATTGTTCGGTTCAAGGTGATGCACTTTTTGAAACTGAACAGGAAATAATAAAACGTGGCACTATATCACTACTTGAAAGAAATCATGGCGGCACAATATACTTGCAAGATATTGAACACCTGTCCACCCGCCAACAAGCGCAATTGTTTCATCTCATTGAAAATAAAGAATATATACAGCCACAAAGCGGTGAAACGCGCTTTGTTGACGTGCGAATTATCGCGTCTACAACAATAGATTTGGCACAAAAGGTAACATCCGGTGAGTTTCGCGCCGACTTATTTTATAGATTAAGTGGTGTCTCGCTTAGAATTCCACCATTAAGAGAGCGTAAGCAGGACATATTGTCACTTTTCTATTCGGCAATTATGCAAACCTGTTCACGCCTAAAATTACAGATACCTGAAATTTCGCAATCCTTAATTCAAAGCCTTGAAGCCGCGCAATGGAATGGCAACGTCCGTGAATTAGAGCAATATGCAGAACGCATTGCAATAGGAATCATTGAGCAACCGTCACAAGACGTTATCGAACCAGAAAATCACGATCTTAATCAACGCCTAAACGCCTTTGAGGCACAAGAAATCAAAAACGCGCTTATTAAAACAAGTGGCAATGTTATAAAAGCAATCGCATTATTGAATATATCGCGGCGAACTTTTTACGATAAAATCAATAAACACGGCATAATTCCCGAAGAATATCGCAAATAAGCAACATTTATAAAGCATAACTCGTGCGTCAACATGCCGTTGGACAAAATGGCAAATAGATAATGCATAATAGCAAATGCTAAACAATTCCCAACAAGCTGACTTTGACGCAAATATCGCCACATATTCGCGTTGATTAGGGGAAAGAAAGCAATGTTGAAGAGGGAATCTTTATGTTGCTGAAAACAAATATGAATGAGATTTCGGGCGGGGCTGTTAAAAAGATATTTGGCAATTATATTAAATTTGTGGGGGGCTTTGTGTTAAAGCACAAACTTGCAAGCGCGTTAATTGTCGTATTTTTAATCAAAATTGCATTCTTAACCGTATTCTACCATTCCGTATTAATCCATCAAAAGGTCAAAATCGACGCTTTGGGTATGGCGCATGATTTGATTTCCAATAATCAAAATTTTTAATTGCGGTAAGGAATTAAATTATGGACATGCTTGATCCTGTAACGCTTTCGCGTTTGCAATTTGCTGCGACTGCGCTTTATCATTTCTTATTTGTCCCGCTAACTTTGGGATTGTGCTGGCTTTTGGTGGTATTTGAAACCACATATGTCATGACCGGTAAAGAGGTCTGGAAAACAGCGTCAAAGTTTTGGGGTAAATTATTCGCCATCAATTTTGCAATGGGCGTGGCGACCGGCATCACAATGGAGTTCCAGTTTGGAACCAATTGGGCGTATTATTCACATTATGTCGGCGATATTTTTGGTGCACCACTTGCAATCGAAGGCCTAATGGCATTTTTCCTTGAAAGCGCAATGGTTGGTCTAGTGCTTTTTGGTTGGAATAAAATGTCAAAATTACAACACCTTAGCGCGACATTCTTTATGGCATTGGGAACAAACCTATCTGCGGTATGGATATTAATTGCCAATGGATGGATGCAAAATCCGGTTGCCGCATCATTTAATCCCGAAAGTGTACGCATGGAAATGACCAGCTTTGCACAATTGGTATTTAACCCTGTGGCACAGGCAAAATTCGTGCATACTGTGTCGGCTGGTTATGTCACTGGCTCACTCTTTGTGCTTGGGATTGCGTCTTATTTCATTATCAAAGGCAAACATCTTGAAGTAATGCGTCGCAGCTTTGCGGTTGCCGCTGCATTCGGTCTTGCGGGGTCTTTAAGTGCGGTCGTGCTTGGTGATGAAAGCGGTTATAACCTTAATGAACATCAACAAATGAAAATGGCGGTTATTGAATCCATGTGGGAAACGGAAAAAGCCCCTGCTGGCTTCAATCTTATTGCCCTTCCCAATCAAGCCGCACAAAAGAATGATTTTGAAATAAAAATTCCTGCTGTATTGGGCCTTATCGGGACAAGATCTTTTGATAAACAAATGCCAGGCATCAAACAAATCGTTGCCGATAGCGAAATTAAATTCCAAAATGGCATCAAGGCATATGCCGCATTTGAAACTTTACAAAATGACAGAACCAATGCCGATGCCTTGGCAATCATGAAGCTTTATAGCAAAGATTTGGGCTATGGCCTTTTGTTAAAGGCAAATGGCGTTGAACCAACAGCAGCAACTCCAGAGCAAATTAAAGCAGTTTCTTTGAAACTCGTACCAAATGTTGCACCATTATTCTGGTCATTCCGGGCGATGGTTGGGCTTGGTTTCTGGTTTATAATTATGTTTGCCAGTGCTTTTATAATGGCAGCAAAACGCAATTATTCACCATCTTGGGTACATAAAGCAGCGCTTTATTCAATTCCACTGCCTTGGCTTGCTGCCGAACTAGGTTGGTTCATTGCCGAATATGGTCGTCAGCCCTGGGCGGTTGAGGGTGTATTGCCAACTGGCCTTGCATCTAGCGCCATCTCCTCCCCGCTTGTTTTGACAAGTCTCGCTGGATTTGTGCTTTTCTATTCAACCCTTTTGGTCGTGGATTTGAAATTATTGTTCAAATATGCCCGACTTGGTCCACCTAATTTGGACTCACAAGCAACAGTTAAGAATTAAGGAGATTGAACAATGATGCCAATTCCTGTTGATTACGAAATATTGCGAATTATCTGGTGGGCCTTACTTGGTGTTTTACTTATCGGTATCGCCGTTATGGATGGTTTTGACATGGGGGTCGCCTTTTTAAACCCACTTTTAGGCAAAACCGACGAAGAAAACCGTGTGATGATTAATACCATCGCACCGGTTTGGGATGGAAATCAAGTTTGGCTTATTACTGGTGGTGGGGCAATTTTTGCGGCATGGCCCCTTGTCTATGCCACTGCATTTTCAGGGTTTTACATTGCCATGTTTTTGGTTCTAGTAAGCCTTATTTTGCGTCCAGTATCACTTGAATATCGCAACAAATTTGAGGGCGGCGCACGCAAAGCCTGGGACTGGGCATTATTTATGTCTGGCCTCGTGCCGCCACTTGTATTTGGGGTTGCTTTTGGCAATTTATTTGTCGGCACACCATTCGAATTTGACATGATGAAAGTACCGCATTACCGCGATGGCTTCTTAATGGGCTTTTTGCACTTGCTTAACCCCTTCTCGCTTTTATGCGGCTTGGTAAGTGTGGCAATGCATGCGGCACATGGTGCGATTTTCCTAAATGCCAAAACCACAGGCCCAGTAAAACAAAAGGCGCAAAAAGTCGTTCCGATTGCTTATGGAATATGGCTTTTGCTTTTTGTGATTGGTGGTTATTGGGTAAGCCAGTTAAACGGTTATTCTATCACCTCTGCTGCTGCGGTTGACGTGGTATCAAACCCAACTATCAAACAGGTTGCATTGGTAAAAGGTGTTTGGCTTAAAAACTATCTATCAAACCCAATATTATTTGCAATTCCTGCCCTTGGGATAATATCGGCACTTGCCACAATTGCATTGGCAAAAATACGGCCCGTAACCGCATTTGTTACCAGTGGCCTTACCGTGGCAATGACAATTACCACAGCAGGAGTTTCACTTTTCCCATTCTTGATGACCAGCAAACTTAACCCCAATCATTCATTGACTGTTTGGGATGCCTCTAGTTCGCCGCTTACATTATGGGTCATGACAATTGTTGCCGTGATTTTTGTTCCGATTGTTATTTCTTATACTGGCTGGGCCTATGCAATTGTGCGCGAAGCCATCAATGAGAAATATATTCGCGATAATTCGCATGAACTTTACTAATAAAGGGAAGGAAAAAACATGTGGTATTTCGCATGGATATTAGGTCTTGCAATGGCACTTATGTTTGGTGTTCTAAACGCGATGTGGCTAGAGCGTGAGGAATAACAAAGTTCCATTGCCCGCATAAGAGCAATTGGTTTGAACCACCCCTAAAGGTAAAAACGAAACACGCTCTTTTGCAACTGGATAGCGGCGGGTAATACCGCCGCTATCTTTTTGCCCACCAAAATTATGCTGATGCCGCAAATTTTTCGGCTTGATTATTTATATCGTCACAAGTTTCCATTGCATCATCAATGGCTTGATAAAGGTGTGATGCGCTAATTGGCTTGGTAACTACGGCATCCATACCACAAGCGAGATATTCTTCCATTTGATGTGGTAATGCATTTGCGGTTACGGCAATTATTGGTCGGCGTGGAATATTATTCACTTGTTCATAGTGCCTAATTCTTTGGGTTGCCTCTTTACCGTCCATCTCCGGCATTTTTATATCCATAAGGACAAAGTCATAATTACCAACAATATATGCGTTTAATGCCTCAAGCCCATTTTCAACAATATTGGTTTTAATATCCATTGCCTCCATAAAGGCTTTTAAAACCGCCTGATTGGTATCATTATCTTCGGCAATCAATACGCATGCCACATGATCATCTTCATCATTCGCATCATTATGTTGAATGTGACAAACCTTATTCCCTGTGTTCACACGAAATTTCGCAGGAAGGTTAATTCGCATATTAGTTCCTTCATTAGGGATACTAATAATTTCAAGATTGCCGCCCATACTGCAAATTAATCGATATGCCGCGATAAGGCCGATGCCGCTTCCAGCAAAGCTTTCCGGCAAACTGTCATCGCCATTTTCCAAGGTTTGCATTATTATTCCAAGATTTTCAGAATTAATGCCAATGCCAGTATCAATAATTTCGATAATAAGCCCTTTTTCATTGCGATCAAAGACTAAATTAACGCTGCCTTTTGGGGTATATTTGATTGCATTTTGTACGAGATTTTCAACAATAAGCAAAAGCTGATGTTGGTTAAGGTTGATGTTATATTGCTCACAATTATTTATAATATTAAAGCGTAGCTTTTTAGTTTTGCAATAAGGATCATATTGTTGAACCATTTTTTCGCAAAACTCATCAATTGAAATTTCTTTTGCGAATATATCTTCATGATTTTCATCAATATTTTCTATGCCAAGTATCTCATCAACGACACTTAATAAACGCTTGGCACTTTTTTCAATCATGCCGATGTGGGAATTATCTTTTGCGTTGCTATTGAATAGCTCAAGTTGCTGTAACCCACCAAAAATTCCATTCAATGGCGTTCGCATTTCATGACTTACGGCAGCAAGTAGTTTGGTTTTTGCTTCACCAGCTTCTCGTGCTTTTTTGATACCTTCTTCAATTTTGAATTGTTGAATCTTACCTTCAGTAATATTTTTCAAAGCACCAATGAATTTAATTCTTTTACCGTAATTATCATAAAGCATTTCAGCATAAACATTGAACCAATTGCTTGTGTTATTATCCAATAATAATTCCATTTCCAAAGAAATCGGTATTTTATTTTTAAGATGTTCATTGAATGCGTCATATACTTTTTGCGCGCTTTCTTTTGATAATCTTTGGAAAATTAATTCTTTAAATTTATCAGGTGTATCGGCATTGGCGAATAATTCTTCCATGATGCCAAAATATGAGATTTTCTGAGTTTCGTAATCAATCTCAAAGATTGTCATTTCATCGGCATTAATTGCGGATCTTAAACGCGTTACCGATAGTTCAACATCTTCTTCAAGCTTTATTTTATCGCTAATATCTTTGATAATGACTGAATATAAAAAATGCCCAGAAGAAACTCGATGTTTGGATATTGTGAATTCTGCTTTGGTTAATTCATGATTCAAAGTCATCAATGGGATGAAGTGATTTCGCGTTATTTTTAACGTTTCTGCATCGCTATCTATAAATTCTGAAATATATTTTTCGTGCTGCGTTTTATATTCAAATGGAATGAACTCTCTGATACTTCTACCGATGACAGCTTCTTTTTTTTGACCAATAATCTTTTCTGCGCCGTCTGAGAATTTTAGGATTTCCAAATCTTCGTTTAATAAAATTAACCCGAATGTATCGATAGCCATAAGAGCTTCAAGCATATAACAATCACATTCAATTGCCGTCATTCCAAAAAACCCTGATGCAGTTAGTGTCCAAAAAAAGCAATCTTAACCAATTGAAAAATTGCATGTTTTTTTACAAACTGGAGCAACAAAGTTAAAAATATGTTTATTTAACACATTGTATTTGGCGGAAAATTAAGAGCGCTTCCAAACATAAAAAAACTCTCGACAAAAAACACACGGGTTTTTTCATGTATCATTACCCTTGGGTAGTGTTCACTATTCCAGACAGCTCTAATCAAAAAATTCAAAACCACAATAAACAAAGGGGTTTTGAAAATAAGCCTTAAAACAATAAATGTTACCTATCTTACATTTCAAATATATGTTATACACGATACATAAAGCGGATGCGTCAACCTGTCGCGAAAAAAAATGATAATTTTTGCAACAGCTTAGGCAGATTTATGGGTTTTTTGGTCTTTTTGCAATTAAAGATCTTGTTAAAACGCTCATAACTAATAGTTCGTCTTCATCAAGAACTTCATTGCTTGCGACCAAAACCCCCTCTTCACCAGTTCTATCTTCTAGTGATAAAAAGGTCAGGCGGACGTGAAGTTTATCACCGGCATAGCACGCGCGGTAAAACCGCAAATTATCTTGCGCCAGACGTTTAACAATTGGCCAAGAGCGGGTTTCATCAAACAGCATTTTACGCCACACCGCATAAACATGGGATTCAGCGGCGCGTGGTCCACGATGCTCAAGCCCCTTTTCACTTGCCTTATTGGGAAGGTCTGGGGCAAATTTTTCGTGGATTAATGCAATATCTTCGGCGGTTATTTCTTCGGCACCGAAATCATATGATCTACCAACAATAATGTCTTCAAAATACCAATCGGGAGTTCGGGGTAAAATCGCCATCTAACCTCATCCAGTTCTTTATTTTTTTAAACAAGTGATAAAGAAAAAATTTTGCCAGTCTTATAAATAGATTTTTGTAAATAAATCGCTTATCTATAACGAATGTTGCATAAAAATTATATTAAACCTATCGCTTTTGTCATTTTGTCGCTTATTTGTACATTTTTCCCACTTTCGGGCTTTGCACAATCTAAAAGCAAGAATGTTGAAATTAGCTTGCTATCGAGTGCTGAAAGCGTTGCACCGGGTGAAAGCTTCTACATTGCGTTAAAACAAAAAATCGCGCCTGAATGGCATACTTATTGGCGTAATTTTGGCGATGTTGGAGACCCTACCACAATTGAATGGACTGCTCCAAATGGGGTAGGAGTTGGCGCAATTGAATGGGCGACCCCCAAACGCTTACCTTATGCAGAGTTCATCAATTACGGCTATGATGGTGAAGTTATTTTGCCGGTAAAAGTGACTGTTCCAAAAGATTTTAAAGGGGATTTGGTTTTAAAAGGTGATGTTGCATGGCTTGAATGTAAAGATACCTGCGTCCCAGGAGATGGCGTTGTAAACCTTGCTGTGAAAGTTGGCGAACACAAAGACACTGCTGACAAGGCGATTATCGACAAGGCACTTGCCGCACTTCCCAAGCAATTATCAAATTACAAATCAACCATTGTTAAGGATGGGGAGCGTTTGTTTATCGGCATTGAAAACCCCGAACTTGCCAATATTAAAACCGCATATTTCTTCCCATATGAAATTTCTGGTGGTGCATTAATAAACCATGCGGCGGCACAAGATGTTACGGTTGGCGATAAAGGCATGGGAATTTACCTTACACCATCTATGTCCTTACCGGCACAGCTTCCGAAAGAAATTAAAGGCCTTATCGAGGTTGAGACAGGTTCGGGCAAAAAAGTTTATGAAATCACCGCCGCAAATAATGGGCAAAAACTTGTAGGAACATTTGGGCAAAAACCCCATGCGGGTGTAAACCTTGCCATTCTATTTCAATCAATGCTCTTTGCATTTTTTGGCGGTATTATCTTGAACCTTATGCCATGTGTGTTCCCGATTTTGGCGATGAAAATCTTTGGCCTTACCAAAATCGCACACAAAGAACATAATCATGCCAAAGAATATGGCGTGTTTTATTTCATTGGGGTCTTGGTAACATTTACCATTCTTGGCGGGCTTATTTTCGCGCTCAAGGCCCTTGGCTCTGCGGTTGGTTGGGGCTTCCAATTACAAAGCCCAGTATTTTTAATGTTCCTAATTGCGCTTATATTTGCGGTTGGCTTTAATTTATTGGGGCTATTTGAAATCGGTACAAGCCTTCAAGGGGTTGGTGCCGGTCTTGGCAATCAATCAGGTCGCGCGGGTGCTTTATTCTCTGGCATACTTGCGGTTTTGGTGGCCTCTCCTTGTACTGCACCTTTTATGGGTGTGGCATTGGGATTTGCGGCAACCCAGCCGGCAATAATTGGTTTATTGGTATTTATTGCCCTAGGCATTGGGTTTGCATTACCATTCATGGTATTAACATTCGCCCCTAGCCTTTTGAATAAATTACCAAAACCTGGTCCATGGCTTGATACCTTTAAAAAGATTTTGGCAATCCCAATGTTTTTAACTGCGGGTTGGTTGATTTGGGTTTTAAGCGCGACCACGGGAATAATTGGCATAATTGCGGCAATTCTATTGGGTGCGATTAGCGCATTGATTCTTCATTTTGCCCTAAAGCAAAACATCCAAAAACTTGGCTTCCTAGCCCTCACCTTATTGGCGGCAATTGGCATTGGTTATTATTTCACACCAAAGGCAAATGCCGAAGTTGCACAAAAAACCGACTATAAACCATGGTCAGAAGCAGCAGTTAAAACCGCATTATCAGAAGGCAAAATCGTATTTGTCGATTTCACCGCCGATTGGTGCATAACCTGCAAGGTGAATGAAACCACCGCGCTTAAAAATGAAAAAGTGCAGAAGGTATTTAAAGAGAAAAATGTTGAATACCTTGTCGCCGATTGGACCAAAAAGGATGACATAATCGCGCGCGCGCTTTCGTCACATGGACGCGCTGGTGTTCCTATGTATCTTGTTTACCATTCTTCGGAAAAAGAACCTGTGATTTTACCACAGCTTTTGACACCGCAGATTGTTATCAATGCCGTGGAGGGTAAATAATCCTCTAAATCGGTATATTTAGGGGATTTTTAATTGCGTAAAAGGTGGGTCGCCTTATTTTTGGGAATGCTTTTGGCAAGCGCGATAACGGCCGCTGCCTTTATTACTGCTTCCTATGATAGCGTGCGAATCCATGAAGACAAGTCGCTTAAAACTTCCCAATTCGCCACCCAACATGACCGTGTTGATTAATTAAACCGCAATTGGCGCTTTTATAGTTGGGTGTGATTCGTAACCAGTGATTTTTATATCTTCGAGTTCGAATGCATCAATCTCTTTAATATCTGGATTTAATTCCAATTTTGGCAAGGCAAATGGCGTTCGCGATAATTGCAAATCAACCTGTTCAAGGTGATTTAGATAAATGTGCGCATCCCCCAAAGTATGCACAAAATCACCAGGTTTCAAACCAACCACCTGCGCCACCATCGCGGTCAAAAGCGCATATGACGCAATATTAAACGGCACCCCCAAAAACACATCAGCAGAACGTTGATAAAGCTGGCACGATAATTTGCCATCTACCGAGACATAAAATTGGAATAATAAATGGCATGGCGGTAACGCCATATCGTCAACATCTGCTGGATTCCAAGCACTTATAATATGACGGCGCGAGAATGGATTATTTTTCAATCCATAAATCAGCTTTTTAACCTGATCAATTGTATCGCCATTTGGTGCGGCCCAAGAGCGCCACTGTTTTCCATAAACAGGGCCCAAATCACCGTTTTCATCCGCCCATTCATCCCAAATCGTGCAACCACGCTCTTGCAGCCATTTCACATTGGTAAGACCGCGCAAAAACCACAAAAGTTCAACAAAAATGCTTTTGGTATGAAGCTTTTTGGTGGTCAAAAGCGGAAAGCCCTGCGACAAATCAAAGCGCATCTGGCGCCCAAACACCCCGATTGTACCAACACCAGTGCGATCTTCACGTTTTTGCCCATTGGCAAGAATGTCACGTAACAGATTTTGATAGATGATGTCGGGATGAGAATCGTTTAGCATGGCGCAACTATACATAAATTTTCTAAGTTTGAACAAGCCTTATGAATTACGAACAACAATTAATCGACATAGTTCGCCAAAGTCCAAGATTAATGACCGTCCTTGAAACCTGCCGTGCGGCACACCTTCCCGATTGGCGGATTGTTTCAGGGGCGGTTTATGGCACGGTTTTTAACTACCTAACGGGACGCAACCCTGATTATGGGATAAAGGATTATGATGTCGCTTATTTTGATACCGACAAATCATATGATGCCGAAGATGTATGGATTAAAAAAATTGCCGCCGCCCTGCCCGGTGATTTGCGCGATTTGGTTGAAGTTCGCAATCAGGCGCGCGTGCATTTGTGGTTTAAAGATAAATTCGGATGTGAATATGCACCGCTTACGCATACTGATGAAGGGTTGGAGCGTTATTTATGCTTTGCTCATGCGGTTGCAATACGCCTTGAAGATGATGACAGTATTTCAATCGCCGCCCCCTTCGGTCTTGATGACATTTTTAACATGGTAATGCGCCCCAACCCAAAACGCGGCCAAACCGAAAATCGCATCGCCAAAGTCAATTCAACCGTTGAACGTTGGAATGAAATTAAGGTCGTGGGGATGGTATAAAAAAGGCTTGCCAACAGCAAGCCTTTTTATACCTCACGCTTATGTTCGCGGCACTCGTTAGACACTCGTGCTATTCGCTCACCGCTCCGGTGGGGCGGCGGACTCCCGCCGGCGCTCAGTCGCGCTTGCGCATCGCTTAATGTAACATTTGCGAATAAAATGCCCAAGTGTGGGAATTTGAATCAGCCTACAAACGACTTTTCGTAAACAAATTGTCCGGGTTGTGAAACTGAACCTTCGGTAAAGCCACGATCTTCGAACATTTTTTTGAAATCAATACTCATGGCCAAAGAGCCGCAAATCATTGCGCGGTCGGTTTCGGGATTAAATTCAGGAAGACCATAATCGCTAAAGAAACTGCCATTGGCAACACGCTCGGTCAAACGACCGGTGTGTGTGTGTGGCTCACGGGTGGCGGCAGCATCATGAATAAGTTTGCCAGCCTGAAGATATTCACCAACCAATGGGTCATCCATCGATTCTTTGACCAAATCATAGCCATATTGCAATTCGGCAACTTCACGGCAGGTTTGGGTCAAAATAACTTGATCATAATGCTCATAAGTTACTGGATCACGGATTAATGATGCAAATGGCGCGATACCAGTCCCAGTTGCCAACATATAAAGGCGTTTACCTGGTAAAAGCGCATCAAGAACCAAAGTCCCCGTTCCCTTTAGGCCAACCAAAATTTTGTCGCCAACTTCGATATTTGCCAAATGCTGTGTTAGTGGGCCATCAGGAACCTTAATTGAATAAAAGTCCAACTTCTCGTCCCATTCAGGTGACGCAATTGAATAAGCACGCATCACAGGCTTATCATTAATCATAAGACCAATCATAACAAACTCACCAGAGCGGAAGCGGAAAGATGGTTTGCGGGTGGTAGAGAAGGTAAAAAGACGGTCTGTATAATGTTTAACGGATAAAACAGTTTCTTCGGTATATTTAGACATAGTAGCCCTGATATTATTGTTGCATATTTAATATAACTTATGTGCTCATACAATTTTTATATGCTGCGTCATATAGGACGTTTTGGCGCACTTAAAAGCACTAAATGTAGAAACTAATGCTACAAGCCACATTATTTCAGGAAAATTTTCATTCATCCTCAATAAATTTAAAAAAATCTATAAAAGCTATTAGTTTTTTTGGTATTTGATATCCGTAAGGGTAATAAATATAAAATTGCTTAAAGCTTGGCGCAAAATCTTCGAGAAGCTCAACTAATTGGCCTGAATTAATCTCATCTTTGTATAATTGCGAGATTCCTTGCCCTATTCCCATACCCTGTAACAACATCTGACGAATATGGTTATTATCATTCATTATAATGTGTGGCTCAATATCATAAGCCATATTCTTACCATCCAAGGAAAACGAAAATGGATCAAGCCTACGGCTTAAGGGAAGTCTAAAACGTATAACACGATGATTTTTTAAATCGTCAATGGTTTCAGGCTTTCCATATTGTGAAATGTATTTAGGTGATGCCATCGTTATACATTTCAATTTTCCACTGATTGGTTGCGCAGCAAAGCCATTTTGCAAATTATTATCGAACCTTATACCGGCATCAAAACCTTCTTTTATAATATCGACATTGCGGTCATCAATAAACAATTCCACCCTTAGAAGGGGATAATTGGCAATAAATTCATGCAGCCGAGGAAGCACACAAACATCAGCGGCAAGGCGCGATAAATTTATTCGTAAAAGCCCCGAAACTTCATGATGCGAATCTTTAATCTCAAAGAACTTTCCTTCTAATATTGAAAAATTATCACTAAAGCTTTCGAAAAGGTCACGCCCCGCCTCGGTGAGGTGCAGTGATTTATTATTTCGCAATAATAATTTCTGCCCAATTATAGCCTCCAAATTACGCAAATTTTGCGAAACCGCTGATACAGAAATACCCATATGCTTGGCGGCTTTTGATAATGATGCCAATCTGGCAACATTTATAAAAACATAGATGTTTGGTAATGATTTTTGAAAGTATATTAAGTTTTGCTTCATAATAAGTTTAGCATTATGCATATTTCCTTAATCACAACAATCAAATATACAAATAAATATCAAAAATAATGTTTCTGTTGGGCTTAAAATGCGAAAACGTGATTTTCTAATAACTGCTTTAGGAACAACTATTGCAGCATGTACTAATAAACAAAGTAGCTTTAAGGAAAAAAATAAAATGGGCAAATCTTTGGATAGCTTAATAGATAAATATATAAATGAGGAAAGAATTGTTGGTACTGTTGTAATTGCGGCAAAGTCCGGTGAAATTGTTTATAAATCTGCTCGTGGTCTTAGCGATCGTGAAAACAATGTTAAAATGAAAGATAGTGATCAATTTCGCTATACTTCAATTTCCAAAGTCTTTACGAATAGCGCAATATTACGCCTTATGGACAAGGGGTTAATTAGCCCCGAACAAAATATACGTGAGTATTTGCCAGACTTTGCCCCCAAACTAGCGGATGGCAGCACACCCAAAATAAAAATATCGCACTTATTATCGCATTGCGCTGGGCTTTCTTATGATTTTGTTGAAGATGAATTTGGCCCTTATCAACAAGCAGGTGTTTCAAACGGTTTTGATAACAGTACAATCACGTTGGAAGAAAATATAAAAAATATTGCGAAAGTCCCGCTTAGCTATACCCCTGGACAGGCTTGGTGCTATTCAGTTGCCAGTGATGTTTTGGGGGCTGTTATTGAAAAGGTAGTTGGTAATAAATTATCTAATGCAATTGATAGCCTTGTGAACAAACCGCTAGGCCTTTTGACACCTGCTTTTAGTGCAAAAAAGGGTGAAATAGTTGATGCATATTTCAACGATTATCCACGACCACTAAAAATGAAAGGCGTAACAACATTAGGCTTGGGAGGGAAAGTAACAAGATTCGATTCTGAGCGGATTTTCAATGAACATGCCTTCCAGTCAGGTGGCGCAGGCATGAAAGGCAATGCACAAGACATTTTTAAATTACTTGAGGCAATAAGAGAAGGCGATTTCATATCTAAAGAAAATCGCAACCTTGCGAAAACCCCTATAACCAAAGAATTACCGGAATTTTTGGGGCCGGGGCGTGCTTTTTCATATTTATTTTCCAATATTATTAACCCAGCTAAAGCAGGTTTGAAATTTGGGAAAAATACCATTAGCTGGGGCGGAGCTTATGGTCACTCATGGTTAGTTGACTTTGAAAATAAAATTACTTTGGTTGCCCTTACCAACACCACTTTTGAGGGCATGTCCGGGAAATTTAAAGAAGATTTATTTGCCTTTGCATCGGAAAACTTTGTTTAATTCAAAAGTGTTTCTTACTACTAGCAAAATCAGAAAAATTAATATATAAGCCCGCAAAACTTCCGCCGCATAGATTATGCGGCATTTTTAAATGGGAAAATATGTCAAAAGAAGAATTATTGGAATTCCAAGGCACTGTTGTGGAATTACTCCCCAATGCCACCTTCCGTATCAAATTGGAAAATGACCACGAAATCATCGGCCATACCGCCGGTAAATTACGCAAAAACCGCATCCGCGTATTGGCGGGTGACAAAGTTTTGGTTGAAATGACGCCTTATGATTTAACCAAAGGGCGTGTTACTTATCGTTTCAGATAATTTGATGCTTATTCTTGCCAGTGCTTCGCCGCGCCGTTCCGAACTTTTAAAACGCATTGGCATTATTCC